>QWCY01000865.1_pt1 | contig 47767 bp, 33 predicted proteins | sample 1972631 | NCBI WGS metagenome assembly QWCY01 (sample SAMN09866696, study PRJNA288562) | Human gut metagenome isolate pre1_stool, whole genome shotgun sequencing... | isolation source: gut | host: Homo sapiens | place: USA: California
CTTTTCTCTCTCTGCTTCTCTGAATAATATGTTGGATTGTGCTTAGGGTGCGATCCATTTTTTGTGGGTATGAGTTGCATTTACTAATTGAATATACAGCACAGCAGGGCTGACGCATTATATTCCTAGGACTAATGGTCAATCTCTATTGTGGGGCGGTAAATTCATTTATAATGCGTCAGCCCTGGGACGCACAGATTGGTGCAACGATAGCGAGACCTTGCCTTGTAGGGGCGGACCTATGTGTCCGCCCGTCCTCATTGGAGCGCTGTATGCCCTGAGGGCGGACACGCAGGTCCGCCCCTACACGAATCACACCAACACGACAAATCCAGCCATCAAATGCTGTAATACCAGAAGCATAATAGGCAGACCCATACAGAAGAACCTCGTGAGAGGTCTGACGAATCATGGCCGTGGGTCGAAGGGGTAAAGCCCCGAACGACCCACGGACGCTAGACGCCTCCTGATTTATCGACCCCTTGAGGGTCGGACTAAACGGGTTTACAGTCCCAGTCCGATCTCCCGCCCAGGGGAGGTCGCTTGTTTCGTGTGGCTTCCTTCTCCCCCAGTCGGAGGAGCTCTCCTCCGACTGGGGGCTATGATTCGTCCGACCGCAAGCGGTCGGCTACTCTTTTTGCTTTGCAACACGTTACACTCCACCTAGGCCTTGTAGGGACGCTCGGTCTGAGCGTCCGTTGTTGAACGAAAGTTACAGCATCGTCACGCTGGTTCGGGGACGGACGCACAGACCGTGCGTCCTTACAAAGGGTTACTCGTATCGATTTGACACGACGGATGCTGTAACCTTTGATACAACGGACGCTCAGACCGAGCGTCCCTACAAAGGGTTACACGTGTCATCGTTATACGTCACGGGTTACACGTATCATTTGTTCGTCCATTTGGTTACACGTGTCATCGTTACACGTTATGGGTTAAACGTATCATTTATCGCTTTTCTACGTAGGAATTTCGAAATCCCCACGTGGAGACAAAATATTCTCCACGTGGGCGCAAAATGAAACTTCGGAGGAATCAAATGAAACTTCGGAGGAATCGTTTTGCGCCTACGTGGAGAATAAAAAACGGCCACGTGGAGATTTGAGATTTCCCACGTGGCTATCGGGTTAGAGATGGTTAGAAGTTAGAGATTAGAGGTTAGAGAGGCTCAGAGTCGTCTGCTGCAATCGGAGTTATTGCTTGTCTCCTTTTAATCTTCTTACCTCCTTGTCAAAGTCTGAGACATAGTCTAGGTCTTGCTGTCGGCGAAAGGTCTCGTACTCTTGCTCAGCCTTTAGCTTAGCCTCTAGGGCGGATATATGTCCAGCATTGTCTAGTAGCGGTCTACCAGCTATAGTTATAAAGCCATCGAGCAGTGTACTCCACTCCTTCATAGTCATAGGGATCTGCTGCTCTGCCCGATCCTCAGCTAGGTCTAGGTAAGCAGAGACTAAGCGGTTGATGGCAGACAGGTGCTTCTGATCGAGGTAGTTCTTTGCGATTGTGACGTCAGATTTCATCACTTTGCCGTTTGGAGCGTGACGCCATGTCGTAAGCCCCATATGGGGGAGCTTAGCGTCTGCCCCGTTGTAAATGATTTCAGCAGCCGTTTGCCCAGAGATAGCCCAGTGGAGCTTGTTTTGCACCGTTGCAAAGAACCGCTTCGTCTCAGGAGCCTCCTTGTCGTAGTCAATGGCAAGCGCATAGATATCGGTAATCTTCTGATAAAACCTACGTTCGCTAGCTCTGATCTCTCGGATATCCTCGAGCAAGTCCTTAAAGTAGTCATGACCAAAGCTCTCGCCCTGCTTCAGTCGCTTCTTGTCTAGAACATAGCCCTTGGTGATGAACTCATTGAGCGTCTTCGTAGCCCAACGTCTGAATTGCGTCGCTTGATCTGAATTGACACGATAGCCTACAGCGATGATTGCTTCTAGAGGGTAGAGAGAGACCTCACGGCTTACTGAGCGAGACCCTTCTTGCTGAACTATTCGGGATTTCCGAATAGTTCCCTCTTCCGATAGCTCTCCAGTGTCGAAGACACTCCTCAAATGCTCATTAATAGTACTTACATTTACATTAAAGAGCTCCGACATGCGTCTCTGTGTCAGCCAAAAGGTACCATCCTCATATTGTACCTGCACGCTGACATCACCAGAGTTACTAGTGTATAGTATTAGTTTGCTATCCATCTATATGAATTTCGTATACCCACATTTTACCAACCCAAAGGTAAGAAATTAAAGCTTAGAGAGGAGAGGGGTACGATGATGTAGGGACGCACGGGCTAGAGCCGGCGTGTGAGGGCGGGCAGGACGCTGCGCATCCAGTCGGTGTAGTCGCCTGCCACGATGTGGTCGTGCGCTTGGTTGACCAGGTCGAGGTAGAAGGCGATGTTGTGGATACTAGCCAGGGTGAGCCCCGTGATCTCCTGCGCCTTAAAGAGGTGGTAGAGGTAGGCACGGGTGTAGCGGTGGTCGGTCGATGCGGTGCCCTCGGTGTCAATTGGCTCGTGACAAGTGCGCCACTTTGCATTGCGTATGTTGATCGTGCCTTGCCAGGTGAAGAGCTGACCATTGCGGGCATTGCGTGTGGGCATAATGCAGTCAAACATATCGACTCCTCGTGCGATGCCCTCGAGTATGTTGGCTGGGGTGCCGACGCCCATAAGGTAGCGTGGCTTATCCTTGGGGAGGATGCTATTGGTCAGCTCGATCATCTCGTACATCTTGTCGGTAGGTTCGCCGACGGCTAGTCCGCCGATGGCATTGCCAGGGGCACCTAGCGAAGCTATATGCTCGGCCGCTCGACGCCTGAGGTCGGGGTAGACACAGCCCTGCACGATCGGGAAGAGAGCCTGCTCGTAACCATAGAGAGGCGGGGTATGCTCGAGGTGCTTGATGCAGCGATCGAGTCACTGCTCGGTGGTGTCTAGCGACTGCTTGGCGTAAGCGTAGCTGGCATCTCCTGGGCAGCACTCATCGAAGGCCATCATAATGTCTGCCCCTATGGCACGCTCTATCTCCATAACCCGCTCGGGTGTGAAGAGGTGCTTGGAGCCGTCAATGTGCGAGGCGAAGGTGACACCTTCGGGGGTGATGCGTCGCATGGCAGCTAGCGAGAAGACTTGGTAGCCTCCACTATCGGTCAGTATGGGCTTACTCCAGGTGCCGAAGCGGTGCAGGCCTCCTACCTCTTTGAGTATCTCTATGCCAGGACGCAGGTAGAGGTGGTAGGTATTGCCGAGGATGATTCGTGCATCGGTCTCCTGCTCCATCTGCTCCATCGTGACCGCCTTGATGGCTCCCGCAGTACCCACAGGCATAAAGACGGGGGTCTGTATATCTCCGTGTGCGGTCTTGATGACTCCAGTGCGTGCATCGCTATGGGGACAGGTGTGGTCTATGGTAAACTGCATAAGGTCTGTCGATTAAATCTTAAGGTCGAAGCCGATGGTCAGCATCTCGTAGATCTGCAGGCGAGATTTATTCTCAGGGGTAATCGGTACAGCATCGTCGTAGCGTAGCAGAACGTTGATACGGGTGGAGATGTAGCGACTGAAGGCGAAGACGAGAGAGTTCTCAAACTCGGTCTCAACGCGCTTGTAGCTGGTATTGTAGTAGAGTCGCGACTCCCAAGCGAAGGTGTCTGTGAAGTCCCAGATCATATTGGCACGGAGCATGGATCCGATAGCGCTGTAGATGTTTTTGCCCTCCTCAAAGCCGTGTCGGGTCATATCTATATCCTTGCGAGCAGACCACTTGAAGTCATAGGCTAGGGGCGCGATGTTGAGATCGAGTCGGAAGCGACGACCGTAGTGTGTCTTGGACTTGTTGTCTACGACCCACTTCATACCGAGACCAGCGGTGAGTGTAAGCGGTGAGGCAAAGGCGGAGTAGACTATGGTCTTATCTTCAGATCGCTGCTCGAAAGCTTGCGTGCGAGCCTCTACGTCTAGTGAGTAGTACCACCCCTTGAAAGCTTTGATACCTAGGTTACTGCGTAGGCGGAGGAGGTCGTCAGAGACGTTGTACCCCTGGAGCGAGTCACGTATCTCGGCATTGAGTCCGAGACGCCACTCTAGCTCGTTGAGCCAGTTGACCTTGTCTTTCTCATAGCTCAGGCGGAGGAGTTGCTTGCTATGAAGTGCGAGGGCGCTGTTACCACCTTTGTGCCAGTTGGGCGAGATATAGGTTTGGCTAAACTGTATGTTGCTCTCCAAGCCAGGGAACCAATACTTCCTACCTAGCGACACCCCGTGCAGCTGGTCTGACGCATCCACTCCAGCAAAGGGTGTGTCGACAGCTGCTGCGACGATAGGCTTCGAGCTCCCGACGGTGGTTATATCTATGCGGTGTGCTAGTAGGTCCCCCTCCTGACGAGAGATCAGTGTGGGGTAGGCAAGCTTGAGCTGATTGACGCTTTGCAAGCTACGCTCGTAATATTGCTGTAGGAGTGGGAGCTGTAGCTCTTCGCCGTGCAGAGCTGTGGCGATTGGATTGCTTTTGCTTACTAAGCTGGGGGCTAGGTCTATAGATAGTTCAGGTGTCTGGGTAGTAGGGATGACGCTCACGGCTGACGAGAGGGGAGCTTGTAGTAGTAGGGTGGTGGGGAGTACCTCTTTGGGTAGTGGAGCAACGGGATTGGAGCGGTCTAGGAGGTACTGTACCTTGAGGGTCGTAAGCTCGACTACGGGAGCTGTGACGCTGTCAGCCTCGCTTTGGTAGCTCGTCGAGTGATCTGCTTGTGCTACTAAGGGGTATGACCCGATAAGGACGATGAGTGATAATATGACGGTAAAGCGATAGTGATGCATGGATACTTATAGGGAACTCGAATGGGTATAATCTAAGGTCTCACAATCCCGCACGATAGGCTGAGCGACTAGCTCGTCGTGGTGCTAGAGTGGATCTACATCGCAGTAGATCTGCACCCTGCGAGCTTGGATAGCGCTCTTCTGTATCGTGGAGATAATATGAGAAATTTGTCTTCGCACCTCCCGCCAAGGGCTAGAGGGGCGAATTTTGATGCAAATATAGCGAATATGGCGCATACGTACCCAAGAGACATAGGGGGCATTGGGCTCAGAGACTTGCCAGAGTGGCTGAAACGGCTCGGCCTGCATAGTGCGTGATAGAGCTGCTGCGGTATAGCAGACGTCTCCCTCGGAGGCTCCTCGTATGTAAACGTAGATGAGGCGTACGTAGGGGGGGAAGCGGAGGTACTGACGCTCTGCTAGCTCGCCTATGCCATAAGGCTCTGCCGTGTCACCGCCCTGTAGGCTCTCGAGGAGTGGGGTGTCGGTCTGGTAGCTCTGTATGTAGAGTTGTGCTGTCGGATAGTTACTCCCGAAGCGTTTGAGTGCAGCATAGGCCCGTTCGTTGGCTCTGAAGTCATCGCCCACGATCAATTGGTCTAAATTTGCCAAGCCAATGAGTCCCACATTACGGATGGCATCTAGGTAGATAAGGCTTGAGGTGCCGACCAGTATAGCTGGCTCGTCACTGCGTATGAGCTGGCGCATCCGTTGCTGCGCCTCCTTATTATAGTATTGCGAGGCGCTTAGCTCTAGGACGGGGATCTCTGGCGGGATGAAGAGCATGAGCTCCTCAGCGATACGCTCTACACCGTAGCCCTGTATGCTAAAGGCTCCTCGGCTGTTGTCTGTCGCAACTTCAGTTTTATCTAGGGGAAGCTGGTCACTCTGATGACAATGGGGACAGATGCGAGGAGCTGGTGCTGTGAAGCCACAATAGCTACAGCTGACGCTCTGTGTGGACTTGTGGTAGACTAGCCCTACATCGCAGTTGGGACACTGGAGCCTCTTCTGACAATGTCTGCAGACGAGGTGCGGAGCGTAGCCACGACGATTGAGTAGGAGGATGCTTTTGTGTCCTGCCTGGCACTGCTCTAGGAGAGCTTTGCGTAGCTCGATGGAGAGCATTTGCCCCCACGGTAGCTTGCCCTGCTTGCGCTGTAGGGATAGGTCGATCAGCTCGAAGGGACGTGGCGCTCTGGGGGTGGTAGCGGTTGGCGTATCAAGCTGATTGAGTGATCGGTAGTATCCACGCTCTACGTTGTATAGTGCCTCGGCAGAGGGGGCGACGGTGGTCAGTAAGAGGGGCGTCTGACTGCTCTTGCAGGCGACGACTGTCAGGTCACGAGCATGATAGCGCGGGGCTGGCTCGGACTGCTTGTAGCGGTTGCTCTCCTCATCGGTGACGATGACTAGATCACAGCGCGAGAGGGGTAGAAGACAGCCCATACGAGAGGTGAGGACGATGAGTCCACGCTCACGGTGTGTCAGCCCGAGGAGTCTAGCACGGAGCGCCATCCGCTCAGCGTCTGTCGTGGAGGAGCTGTAAAGGACGAGGTCGAAGGGGGGCGCCTGCCGTCTCTCTCCGCCACTTCTGGCTAGCTGCTGCAGGGCACTGTAGAGTAGGCTTTGGTCAAAGAGGAAGAGCTGTGGCACGTAGATAGTTACTTGTGCTGCAGGGTTGCGCTGGAGCATCTGCTCGACCATCGATACGACTAGCTCTATTTGCTCTTCATTGCTTGTAGCTTGGTAGAGTACGGGTTTGGAGGTTTCGCCTATGAGACTCTCGAAGAGCTGGCTCTGTCGCTGCTCTCCGGCTGCTGAGGCGGTGCGCTGCGCTGTGGGGCGTATGAGCGGATCGCAGAGTGTCGCCGTCTCTCGTAGTACGCCCCGCTTGATGAGCGCACGCAGTGTGGCCTGCTTATTGCTATCCCTCCCTACGAGTGTCTCTCTGAATAGGGGCGTGTCAAGCGGTAGCTCATGCTGGTAGAGAAGGTCTATCAGCTGCTCTACCATAGCTCGCTGCGCCTTGGCTCGGGAGAGGCTCTCGATGAGCTTGCTGAGCGCCTCCTCGGAGCATAGCTCCTCGACAAACTGCACGGCTGGCGAGCCGACCTGCACGGAGCGACTGTAACGTGGTATAGCCTCGCTACCGATGAGTACACCAGCTTGCAGGAGCCGGTCTATCTCAGGGTAGATGTGGTCGCCAAGGAGCTTCGCCAGCTTGCTCACCTTGGCCTGATGCCCTCGCATGGAGAGCAGCTCACAGCGTATTGCTTCTGATAGCTCGGTCGCTTTGTAGTCGGTCGCTTGATCGCCATCGGTCATCTCGTCAGGCTCTCGCCAGGCTACTTGCGTCTCACTGGAGGGTAGGTAGCTACTCGGTATAGCAGCCGTGAGCCAAGCTCCTAGCGAACAGATATAATAGGCGGCTCCCCAGCGCCAGAGGTCGATCTCTCTCGAGGTCACTATCGCCTCACGATCGGGTAGGGCTATAATAGACTTCAGCTGACCGAGAGGTCTGTCCGACTCCTCGATCAGCTGAGATATGATAGCGTAATAGTAGCGCTTACTGCCAAACTGCACTAGCACACGCATACCGACCCTCGCCTGTTCACACAGCGCCTCGGGTACACGATAAGTGTACTCCTCCTCGAGGGCTAGGGGTAGGATGATGCGAGCCAGCATAGGCAGAGCTACTGGCTGTGCTGAGTTACTGCTGGCTTAGAGCTGCGTGCATATTGGCAGCAGCCTTGCGTCCGTCACCCATAGCGAGGATGACTGTGGCACCACCACGGACGATGTCACCACCAGCGTAGACCTCATTGATAGAGCTTTGGTTCTGCTCGTTGACGATGACAGTTCCCTTGGGCGAAACTTCCAGACCCTGGAAAGAACGTGGTATGAGTGGGTTCGGCGAGACACCGATGCTCACGACGACGACATCTACATCTACCTCGTCGATAGCGCCAGGTATGGGGATCGGCTTGCGACGACCATCGGGTGTGGGGTCGCCTAGCTCCATACGCTGTAGCTTCATACGGCACACTTTGCCCTTTTCGTTGCCTTCGTACTCGATGGGGTTGTGAAGTGTGAGAAACTCAACGCCCTCAGCCTTAGCATGCAGGATCTCTTCACGACGTGCAGGCATCTCCTCCTCACTACGACGATAGACGATCATAGCACGCTTAGCTCCAAGACGGAGTGCCGTACGGACTGAGTCCATAGCGGTGTTACCACCTCCGATGACAGCGACCACGTCTCCCTTATAAATAGGTGTCTCAGCGCCCTCGGTGCCAGCACCCATCAGGTTGACACGGGTGAGGTACTCATTGGAACTCATGACGCCAGCGAGGTTTTCGCCAGGGATATTCATAAAGTTTGGCAAGCCAGCACCACTACCCACGAAGATGCCTGCAAAGCCCATCTCCTGTAGCTGCTCATAAGAGAGCGTACGACCTACGACGACGTTAGTCTCAAAGTGTACGCCCATCTGCTCTAAGATCTTGAGCTCGGCATTGACGACGCGTAGCGGAAGGCGGAACTCGGGGATACCATACTTCAGCACGCCACCGACCTCGTGCAGAGCCTCGAAGACGGTCACATCGTACCCCCAGCGTGCCATATCGCCAGCGAAGGAGAGTCCGGCAGGACCACTACCTATGACGGCAATCTTCTTCCCATTGGCGGGAGCCATCTCGGGTAGTTTGTATAGCCCATTCTCTCGCTCATAGTCTGCTACAAAGCGCTCTAGATAGCCGATAGCAACGGCATCGCGCTTCATCTTCTCCGTGTAGATACAGTGCTTCTCACACTGCTTCTCCTGAGGGCATACACGACCGCACACAGCGGGCAGCGAGCTACTCTCACGGATGATGTGAGCAGCTGCAGCAAAGTCACCACGCTCTACATTCTTAATAAATGAGGGTATGTTGATAGATACGGGGCAGCCCTCCATACAAGAGGGATTGGCACAGTCGAGACAGCGAATAGCTTCCTGACGCGCCTCGGCCTCGGTGAGGCCACAGTTGACCTCCTTGGTTAGACTGTGCGCACGCTCTTGTGGATCGACCTCAGTCATTTTGACTCGAGGGATAGCCATACGCTCCTTGCCCGTATGTGCCTTGCGAAGCTCCTCGCGCCAAGGTTCGTTGCGACGAGCAGTGATCAGATCCTTTTGTTCTGACATTGTAATATGTGGTTAGCTCAGTGTGATACGATTACTTTCTATAGGTATTCAGACGCATCAGTAGCTCGTCAAAGTCTACCTGGTGAGCGTCAAACTCAGGTCCGTCGACGCATACGAAGCGTGTCTTGCCACCGACGGTGATACGACAAGCACCGCACATACCAGTGCCATCGACCATAATGGTATTGAGTGAGGCGGTGGTGGGGATGTCGTACTTCTTAGTAAGCAGAGCGACAAACTTCATCATAATGGCTGGTCCGATCGTCACGCAGAGGTCTACCTTCTCACGCTTGATGACAGACTCGACACCATCAGTCACGAGACCCTTGGTACCATAGGAGCCGTCATCGGTCATGATGATGATCTCGTCAGCAAACTCTCTGAACTCCTTCTCTAGGATGATGAGTTCCTTAGTACGTGCTGCAGCGACGACGATCACCTTATTGCCAGCAGCCTTGAGAGCTCGGGCGATAGGGTAGAGCGGTGCCATACCGACACCACCACCAGCACATACTACGGTGCCGAAGTTCTCAATGTGAGTGGCTTGTCCTAGGGGGCCGACGATGTCGTGGATCATATCCCCTGCCTCTAGAGCGACTAGTCGCTGAGAGGACTCACCGACCGCCTGAACGATCAGCGTGATTGTGCCGGCATCTACATCAGCATCGGCAATAGTGTAGGGTACGCGCTCACTATGGTCGGTGACACGTACGATTACAAAGTGTCCAGCACGGCGTGACTTGGCAATCAAAGGTGCCTCGACAACCAGCTTGGCTACTTTTTCGGAGAGAAAAGTCTTACTGACTATACGATTCATAGCGTTGTGTGATATGATATATGCTAATCAAGAATGGTCTCGATAGGGTACCTAGAGGTAGGTATTGCCAAAGGTACGACTTTTTCACCACCTAGCCACTAATTCTACTAGAGTTTGCATTTCGTAGCTCGATGATCCGCACACTGTAAGGGGGGAGTTCAACGATCAGCGGAACCCATGGCTGGAAGGCATAGAGCTGCTCTTGTGGGGCTGCTAGATAGGCGTGTGTCGTCACACGCATCAGTTGCTGCGGATCGTCGCACTCCTCCGAGATTGGGAGGAAGAGTGGGTAGCGCTGCGGATCGGCCGTAAAGTTGCCTAGGACAGCGATACCGATTGTGTCGCTGGTCTGTTGCTCTGCAGGATCTAGTAGTCGGAGGTAACCATAGGTGCGCTCAGCATTGAAGTCTCCCCACTGACGAGCCTGCTCCTGTATCGAGTGAAAAGCTCCCCTCAGTATGACTGGGTGCTGCGCCCATTGCATCAGACGAAGGTAGCTCTGATAGGTCGGGTCGGCAGGGTCACGATGACCCAGAGAGGGGATGGCCCAATAGTCAAAGATCGTAGTTCGTCCGTCATAACCACTATACCCCTCGGCATCGATACCTTTCTCTCCATACTCTTGTCCTGCGTAGAGGAGTAGAGGGCTCGGGGTAGCGAGCGCAAGTAGTGTCATAGCGGAGAGTCCTCGCTGAGGCGTGTCGGCAAAGTAAGGCGAAGCAAGACGTATCTCATCGTGATTCTCTAGGAAGTAGAGCAGCTCGTCGGGAGCGTACTCCTTATTATTATAGATGAGTCGCTCCTCGATAGCAGAGACTGAGCGCTCCTGAGTGATCACTTGATAGAGCGTGTCGTAGAGTCCGCTTTTGTCGTAGAGTAGGTCGAAGGCTCCCTCCTCTAAGTACTTGTGGTAGTTGTCTATTTGGTAGATCTCTGCGACAAAGATGACGGGATACTTGTCCTGCACCTGCGGTATGACCCAGTGCCAAAACTCTACCGGCACCATCTCGACCATATCACAGCGAAAGCCGTCCACCCCCTCGGCAGCCCAGTAGCAGAGGATGTCTCGCATCTGTAGCCACGTGGCGGGTATCGGGTCAAAGTGTGAGACCCGAGAGCCATTGGGGCGGTAGTCCACACCATAGTTCAGCTTGACCGTCTCGTACCAGTCGTTGGCAGAGGGAGTGGCAGACCAGCAGTCATTGCCCGTGACACGCGCTGGCTCTTCGAGATAACTAGAGGAGCGATTGGGTAGCTGGAGCGAGGTGCCTGGTAGGTAGTAGAAGTTGTTGTCTGGATCAAATGCTTTGCTCCGATCATCCTTAGCCCCTAGCGGTGTAGCCCCTTGGGGCGTGTGAGCGCCATCATATTGTCGTGACACATGGTTAGGGACAAAGTCTATGATCACCTTCAATCCATGACGATGGCAGCGCTCTATAAAAGAGCGAAAAGCTTCTCGTCGCCTCATCGGCTCTCGCACGATGGTCGGGTGTACGTCGTAGTAGTCGGTGATAGCGTAAGGCGAGCCCGCCTGCCCCTTGACAATGTCTGGGTGCTGGTCTGGACAGTCAGTCCAGCTATGCAAAGGGGTCTGGGTGGCGTGGCGTATGATCCCGATAGGCCACAGATGAGAGACTCCTAGCGAAGCAAGGTATTCGAGCGCTGCTTCGTCAAAGTCTTCGAGCGTGCCAGTACCGTTTTGCTCTAGTGTACCACAAGGCGTCAGCTGATCGTGAGTCTTCTTATTACCCCATAGACGTACTAGTGTGGAGTAGATGATGGTGCGCATAGTCTATGCTTTGCCCTCTTGTGAGAGTAGATCGATGATCTCTCTAAACTGCTCCTCCTCTTCGTATGCCTTGCTGATGAGTTGGTAGCCAATGTCTGAGATGATGTCTACGGGAGAGACATCGTAGGCGCCAAAGTGCGAGAGTAGGGGCGACTGAAGCACGACGTCGCATAGCTCTAGGTCGATAGTCACGTTGGCACGCATCATAACACGTATGAGGCGGTCGGAGAGGCGGAGCATGTTTTTCGTAGGCGTATTGTCCACCTCTGGGCTTAGGTTGATCCCTAGGAGGAAGTCACACGACTCACGGATAGGACGTGCGGGTAGATTCATAAAGACTCCACCGTCGACGTACTGCTCGCCATCGATGACGATCGGCTCGAAGAGGATCGGTATCGAGCAGGAGGCCACCACCGCAGAGGCCAGATCTCCCTCTGTAAAGTCACGCGCCTCGGCTCTATTGAGATTGGTTGCGATGATGTGCATAGGGATTGGTAGATCCTCAATGCGCTCATGGCGTAGAGTCTCCTTGAGGAATTGTCGGTACTTATTGGTCTTGAGCAGAGAGAGCCTCGGAGTAGTCAGCGAGGTCATATTCATAAAGCCAAACTGTGACGACAGATCATAGATCTCCTCACTGCTGTAGCCGTCTGCGTAGAGAGCTCCCATGAGCGAACCGACGCTAGTACCAGCAATGATGTCAGGTCGCACATTATGCTCCTCTAGAAAGCGAAAGATCCCGATGTAGGCTAGCCCACGAGCGCTACCTCCACAGAGAGCTAGACCGAAGGTGGGTCGCTTGCCGTAGGTCCATGTGCGGACACGCTCTACCAGCTTGTCGAGCGAAGTGGATATGAGGGCAGAGCTGCGCTCTATGAGACGCTCTCCCTGAGCTTTCAGATCGGAAGTGTTGAGTGCCATATCAGATTCATTTATATGGTTAAAGGTTTTCTGCCTAGGGGTAGCTCTGCTAAGAGTGTCGTCAGTGGGGGCTCCGTAAAGGCACGGCGGGAAGCGACTACTAGCTCCCACTCCTTGGCAAACTGTTGCTGGGTGAGCATATGGTTGCGATGTCCTGAGCGATCCATACGATCGAGGAGGTACCCCACGGTCAGCAGGTCGGGATCGACGGCTAGGTTGTAGTGTAGCTCCTTGTCACGAGAGCTGTAGACTACCTCGATGATCAGCTCCTCCTCAAGTAGCTTTGCGATGATCTCACTGGTCTGATTGATCGGCAGGTGACAGGCCTCTGAGAGCGAAGGTATATCATGAGGCTCTGGCTCGGTGTGATCGAGGAAGCGCTGCACGATGTGAGCCATCACCAAGACCGTTAGGAAGTCGGAGTAGCGAGGGGAGACATTGGTCGCATCCTTGGCATAGGTAAAGTTCACCACATTCTGTATGGAGAAGCATAGCTTAGCGCTAAAGAGGGTGATCGACCAGACCACTTGTAGCCATAGGAGCAAGAGCGGTATAGCTGCAAATCCACCATAGATAGCATTGTACTTAGAGATCCATAGGATACCGCTGACGTAGAGAGCTTGCAGGACTTGGAAGGCGCTACCAGCTATGGCTCCCGATATGAGTGCTGGGAGAAACTTAACACGCGTGTTAGGTAGTGCCATGAATATACCCGCAAACATAAAGATCAGGATGACGTACGGGAAGAGCTTGAGCATAAACTCCCATACAGGAGTGAAGAGGATGTAGTCGTTGAACCAAGTATTCTTTATCGTCGCCATCATCACGGTCAGTCCCGACGAGAGCGTCATCAAGATAGGCAGTAGCACGACCATCGTGATGTAGTCCGTCAGCTTGCGCCCTATCGAGCGCCCTCGAGGCACTCCCCATATCACGTTGAAGGTCTGCTCGATCGTGTTCAAGAGTAGGAAGATCGTGTAGAGAAACAGTACCAAACCGACACCTAAGAAGAGCCCTCCCTGTACCTGCCCTAGATAGTTCTCCACAAAGCCCATCATCGTGTCTAGCTCGTTCTGATGCCCAGGCATATAGGTTATGAGGAAGTCATAGATTGTGTCTTGGAACCCAAAGCCCTTGGCAAAAGCTACTATAAGTGCTAGCATAGGTACGACAGACAGAAACGTCCTATAGGTCAGTGCAGAGGCATGACGACTCAGTCGCTGGTCCATATAGCCCTTGATAGCCATGTAGAGCGCCTTGAGCGTGTTGATGTAGAGCCGACGAAAGCCCCGCACCTCTTGTGGCTGTATGTGCCACATATCGCTCGTGACGAAGCGGACCGCCTTGTAGGCGCCCACCTTGAGCTTGCGTACCCAGGCAGGTGGCTTGCGAGAGCTGTGCTCAGCAGTTGTAGCCTGCTTAGAGTTTTCGTGCTTATGTTGTATAGAGCTGGAGTGCTGTGGCATGAAGTTAGCGATACTATATTACATATGTATAGGTACGAGCGGAGGAGGAGTTTTTGCTGGGCATCATCTCACCCTGCGCTTATGCAGCGAATCACGGAGAGGACAGTAGGTCTATAAGCCGGGTTCTGTGCCAGTCACGAGGAGTGGCGCTTGTCATTTATCTACGACACCCGTTGCCGAGTGCCTCTAGCAATCTACCCTCCGACTAGGACGAGTAGCCCTCATAGCGTCGGTATACTTGATCTTGCAACCCATAGTGTGTACAGCCAGTGGGTCACCCACACCGCTGGTGAGCTCTTACCTCACCTTCTCACCCTTACCTAGTGTACCGTAGGCACCTCTAGGCGGTCATTCTCTTCTACACGTCACCTACCCTCGCGGATAGCTCTCTGTTAGGGAGTATGGTACTCTGCGTTGCCCGGACTTTCCTCTCTCGCTCGGGGACGGAGCCGAGGCTCTCACCCGCTTGCGACAGCGACAAGCCGACCTACTGCCATATCCATGATACGTCACTGGGAGGTCGTTACTCTAGAGCAATAACCTCCGCAGGTGCAAAGATACAAAATGAAGCGATTAGCGGTGATGACCAGCTAAGTACTCTATTGGAAAGTACTGAGAGGAGTCGCCACTGCTCCATTATAAATTAGGATCTCTCGTGAGTCTAGCTCCTTTTTGTCTCAAAATATGCTGATCCCCACGTGGAAATTCGCCAATCTCCACGTGGAAAAAGAAAAATCCCTACGTAGGGACGAAATAAAACTTCGGAAGAATCAAATGAAACTTCCGAAGTTTTTTTTTGTGCCTACGTGGAGAATAATAAATAGCCACGTGGGAAATGACAATTTCTCACGTGGCTATCGTGTTATAATCTCGTTTGCCTAAAATAGGATAGTCTAGACCTCCCCTAGCATCTCGAAGTGAGAATTAGCTATGGTTGATTTACAGTATAGAGTGTCCACTAGACCTAGGGTTAGCCTCTAATATTATTGTACCTTTGTGGCTAGCTATAATTACGACAAACTAGATGGGTATAGATACAGTGGCACTTATGAGTACTCTGATGCGGATCGGGCAGTTGCTCCTAGCGCTGAGTCTCTTGGTCTTTATACATGAGCTGGGGCACTTTCTCTTCGCGCGGCTCTTTGGCGTGCGGGTGGATAAGTTTTACCTCTTCTTTGATGTCAAGGGTAAGGCACTCTGGCGCTATCGTCCTAAGGGTAGCGATACGGAGTATGGTATCGGCTGGCTCCCCCTCGGGGGGTACTGCAAGATCCACGGTATGATTGACGAGAGCCTCGACACGGAGCAGGTTAAGGAGCCGATGCGTGGCGATGAGTTTCGCAGTAAACCAGCGTGGCAACGCTTTTTCATCTTGATTGGTGGGGTGCTCTTTAACTTTGTCCTAGCGCTCCTGATCTATGCGGGCATATCGTACCACTGGGGCGATGTGGAGATGTCTTCACGGTCGGTCACAGCGGGGATGGTCTTCAGTCCAGCGGCTCAGGAGGTGGGCTTCCACGATGGAGACATTATATGGTCTATCGATGGCAAGGAGCAGGATATACTGCGTCCTGACTTTATGCGGGGGGTGATCGAGGCGAAGGTGGTGACCGTGCAGCGTGATGGTCAGCTGATCGACATAGCGATCCCAGACGATATGATGCAGCGTATCTTGCGGGGCAATGAGGGGCTGATGACGATGCAGGTACCCTTTATTGCGGACAGTGTCGTGGCTGGTAGTGCGGCTGCCGAGGCGGGCGTGCTGCGTGGCGACAAGTTGCTTGCACTGGATAGTATTCCGATGCCTCACTTGGCCAGTGGGCGTCGCTACTTTTACACCCATGCGGGTGAGTGGATTAGCTCCGAGTGGCTCCGTGGCGAAGACACGGTGCAGTTAGCGATACGTCCCGATACGACAGGCGTGATCGGGGTGATGCTCCGTCCGCTGCAAGGTATTTACGAGGTGCAGCAGGTGCACTACTCGCTGCCACAGAGCTTTGTCGTGGGGTGGCATAAGGGTATTGGCACGCTCTCGGGTTATGCGCAGGATATGAAGTATGTCTTCACGCCAGAGGGGGCCTCTTCATTAGGGGGCTTGGTCTCGATGGGTAAGCTTTTCCCCGCACATTGGGACTGGTTTACCTTCTGGCAAATTTGCGCTCTCCTCTCGATCATCTTTGCCTTTATGAATATCATCCCTATACCAGGGCTGGACGGGGGACACCTGCTCTTCGTCCTCTGGGAGATGATCACTGGGCGCAAGGTAAAAGACGAAGTGCTGATACGTGCGCAGATGGTGGGGATGCTGATCTTGATAGCTCTGGTGATCTATGCCAATGCCAATGACCTCTTCAAGCTCTTCTGACACGATGCCTAGCGATATAACCTATCCCTCGGACTATCTAGACAAAGTAGGCTACTACGACCTACTGGATTTGATTGCCTCGGAGTGTCACAGCTCTATGGGGCGGGAGATGGTGGGTGCGTTGACCGCCTCGACTCGTCCTGACGCTATCCGTCACCGCTTGGAGCGTGTGCGGGAGATGAGACACTTGCTGAGCGTCTCGATGGAGCTACCCACACGACGTGTTGCTGACCTGCGGACTACGCTCGGCACGCTACGTGCTGAGGGTAGCTACCTGACAGAGGAGGAGCTAGCGCAGGTGGCTCAGGCGATCGTAAGCTATGAGGCGTGGTCGAGGCTCCTAACGAAAGTGCAGGACAATGGGGCGGGCGACGTCTCACCGCTCTATCCCAGTCTGTCTCGCCTTGTGGTGGGTAGTGAGGGGCTGCAGGAGATAGCGCAAACGATCTTGCGCAAGCTCGATCCGCACGGACGACTCGTGGACAACGCTTCGCCACGGCTTGCCGAGCTACGCCTAGCCCTTCAGCGTGAAGAGCGTGCCATAGCGAAGCTGATGCGAGGGTTGCTCACGGCGGCGCAGGTGGCTGGCTATGTCGAGGAGGATGCACAGGCGACGATGCGCTCGGGGCGTCCTGTCCTGCCTGTGACCGCTATGCACAAGCGTCAGATACCAGGTATCGTTCACGATGAGAGTGCCACGGGAAAGACATTATATATAGAGCCTCTCGAGGTAGTCGAGGCAAACAACCGTATCCGTGAACTGGAGAGCGAGGAGCATCGTGAGGTGATCGAGATCTTGCGGCAGCTTACGGCACCTATTCGGGAGCGTCGTGAGACGTTGTCCCAACTTTACCTCTCTATGGGGCGCATCGATGCGGTCTGTGCGATAGCACGCTTTGCCGATGAGATGCACTGCTCTATCCCTGAGGTGCGCAACAAGCCAACCATTCAGTGGTACCAAGCGGTCAACCCGATACTCCAGCACACCCTTAGCCAAGAGGGCAAGAGTGTCGTGCCGCAAGACATCTTACTACGCTATCCCAACGAACGTATCCTCGTCATCTCGGGTCCTAATGCTGGCGGTAAGTCGGTCTGTCTCAAGACGGTCGGACTCCTTCAGTATATGCTCCAGAGTGGCATCCCAATCCCTGTACACCCCGACTCGGTGGCGGGCGTCTTCAAGCACCTAGCGATAGAGATCGGCGACAACCAGTCTATGGAGGACGATCTGAGTACCTACTCCTCACATTTGAAGCATATGCGGGCTATGTCGGCTGCTTGTGGAGCTAATAGTTTGCTTCTGATCGATGAGTTTGGAGCTGGTACGGAACCGGAGCTAGGTGGTGCCATTGCGGAGGGACTTTTGGCACTTTTTAATGAGCAGCGGGCGTGGGGCGTCATCACGACGCACTACCGCAATCTCAAGGAGTACGCAACCACGCACAAGGGAATTGTCAATGGTGCAATGCTCTATGACCAGAAGGAGATGAAGCCGCTCTACGAACTCTCCATAGGTCAGCCGGGTAGCTCCTTTGCCCTTGAAATAGCACGTCAGCAAGGATTACCCCGCCAAGTGCTAGAGTACGCCACCGAGCTGGTCGGCGAGGAGGTGATCCAGAGCGAGCGTTACGTGCAGGACATCGTTCGCGACAAGCAGTACTGGCAGCGCAAGCGCACCGAGATAGAGCGCCGTGAGCAGAAGCTCGAGCGTCTGCTTGCAGACTACGAGGCGCGTCTGTCGAAGCTCAAGGAGCAGCGACAGGACCTCTTGACACAAGCACAGCAAGAGGCGGCCGATCTACTGGATCAGAGCCGTGCTCAGATCGAGCGCACGATCCGTGAGATCAAGGAGAGCCAAGCGGAGCGGCAGCAGACGAAGGAGGCTCGCCAAGCGCTTAGTGCCTATGGTGAGCAGTTGGCGCAGGCTGAGACGATAGAGCAGTCGGGCAGTGTGGAGCGTGAATTGGAGCGACTCAAGCGTCGCAAAGAGCGTAAGGAACGCAAGCGCAAGCAGGGTGGCGCTTCAGAGCGTGGTGCGCAAAGTCAGTCGCCAGTCAAGCTCTCTGTGCCGAAACCTCCCAAGGAGGGTGACGAGGTGCGGGTCACGACGATGAATGTGGTGGGTGTCCTCTCTGAACTCTCGGCCAATAGTGCCACGGTGGTGGTGAATGGTCGTATACGTATCACCTGCAAGCCTAATGAGATCGTACGGCTCGGCAGTGAACGCAAGGAGGAGCAGGCGCAGGCTACTTCGCAACCAGCTCGTACGACCAATGTGGTGGAGCATCTGCACGAGCGTCGGCTGGACTTCTCCGATCGACTCGACGTGCGGGGTATGCGAGCCGCTGAGGCGATCCAAGCGGTTCAGTACTTCCTCGACGATGCGATCAGTCTAGGCTTCAATCGTGTGGAGATACTGCACGGCACGGGGACGGGTGCGCTACGGGTCTCTATCCGCGAACTGCTCGACCATTACCCTGGGGTGAGCCACTATCATGATGAAGATGTGCGGTTTGGCGGTGCAGGCATTACGATCGTTCATCTGCAAGGGTAGGGGGCTTCTCTATTTAGCTCTCTTGCTCCTCTTACCGCTAACGGGGTGGGCGCAAACGGACTCGCTCGTGACGGGCGAGCTGCCCCTCGAATGGCTCGTCGAGCGCTTGCCGAGTGATGAACTCGCCGAACTAGAGGAGGACGACTTGTTAGAACTATCACCGCAAGAGCCAAAAACAAAGGAGCTACTCGACCTGAACCGTGCCACCCAGCAGGAGCTGCAGGATCGTTTCCCCTTTCTCACCAGTTACCAGATCTATCAGCTCAGACGCTACCGTGATGAGCGCGGAGGTGAGCTACAATCGATCTATGACCTCAAGTGGGTCACGGGGTGGGATCGTGAGACGATAGCTCGTGTGGCACCCTATGTGACGGTGCACCCTTTCGCTGGGGAGCCTTACGCAAAGCCCAAGGCGCCACTCACTGGCGAAGCTTACGTAGCGATGAGTTACCACAAAAGTTCAGAAGCACTCTCTGATGCGTGGTACGATCCGCTTAAGTTGCGCTCAGCTATATCGCTCAGGCAGAAAGGGCAGTGGCAAGTCGCAACTCAGTATCAGAGATACCCACAGGAACTGGCGAAAGATGGCACCTGGCGTTACTTCGCTATGTATGAGCCTCGTCTGGCTTACCTTGACAAGGTGGTAGTTGGACACTTTAAGGTGGGGTGGGGCGCAGGTCTCCTCGTAGCTCGATCCGTTTGGGCGAGTGCTAGTGCGCTGCCACAGCTCGCTCGTCCTAAGTCGATGCTCTCGCCTTCGCTCAGTGCGATGCGTGAGCGTACCTTGCGGGGCATTGCGAGTGAGGGGCATTGGGGTGCGTGGCGTTACTCCGCTTTCTACTCATATAGTCGGCTCGATGGCTCGATCGATGAGCGACAAGGCTTGATCGAGGCTATCAGACCCAATATGCGCTACGACACGCCCGAGCGACGAGCCCAGCGTGCAGCTATCCCGATGCAGACGGTGGGGGTGCAGCTTGCTTACACGATGCCACGAACTCTGCTTTCGCTACAAATGCTCTATGCCGACTGGATGGGGTATGACTTAGCTTTTATGCCTGGTTACAAAGCTCTGGAGAGCGACACCCCGCTGCAGTCGCATTGGCTCACATCGCTTGCCTACCAGTGGCAGAGCCAGTCGCGTCGCTTGGAGCTGCAGGGCGAGCTAGCTACTGAGCGGCTAGAGCATCTGGGCTTCATACAGCACCTGCGCTACCACACCCCTCGGCAGCGAGACCTTGGCGTGACACTATATTATATGTCTCCCCGCTTCGCCTCCTATTATGGTCGTAGCGAAAGCCACTACGCCCGTCTGGGCAACGATATGGGACTACGTCTCTACGGCACCACGCGCCTGCTGAAGCACTCCACGCTGCGTGCTATGCTGGAGCTATACGAAAGCCTCGAGCCGCGCTACCGCAAGCTAGAGCGCAGTCGTGGACTCCTGACGCGTCTCTACCTCACCACCCGCTACAATAGTCAGCTCGAGCAACTCTGGTACGGGCAGCTGGGACGCTCCAATGAAGAGGCTCTTCGCTGGCGACTCAGCAGTACGTTACGTTATAGCTTGGAGCCCATCTCCCTGCAGCTTGTCGGCACCATCCAGCAGCGACGCCTAGAGGCGCAAGATGAAGCGCAATGGGGTAGGTCGCTCACGCTTGTGACTTGCTATCGTATGGGGGTGCGCCGTCCGCTGAGCATAGCGCTCTCGGGTCATTACTACCATGCCGATCACGTACGGGTCGCGAGCTACGCTTACCTACCCACCACTCGCTACGCCTTCGGACTATACAGTGCCACGGGTCAAGGCATAGCCACAGCACTGCTCCTGCAGTGGCAGCTAGCACCGCACTGGACACTTTCATCCTCCGTGCGTTATGATCGCAACCTAGACGACGGCATGCCCCGCTGGCGCGCCGACAGCTACCTCGCCTACCGCTTCTAAGGTTTTGAGGTGTCTGGGGTGATCCTCTCCGAGACCTTTTTTGTACCTTTGTGGCGAATCTATGGTGGTCACTAAGGCGAACCCCTTAATTTGGCTTCCGCAGACTACAGATTGGGAAGGGTAGTGCCCTTCTCGTGAACTATTTGCTCCTACTATATTCATCTATTCCATAGAGTGATATGATCAATCGGTCTATCGTACGCATCCGCGTCTTCCAGCAACTTTACCAGTCTATCTCTAGCGGTCGTCTAGATGTGGCACTTGCGGACCAGTCGCTCACGACCTCCCTACGTCACACCTACTACCTCTATTACTATTTATTAGATCTGATACGTGCGCTCGCAGCTTATCAGAGGGAGCTACTAGAAATACGTGAGCGACGCTTCCTCAAGTCGTCGGACGAGGTGACTCCTCGTAGGCTCTCCGATATGACCCTTGTCAAGGAGATCGCTCGCTGTACGGAGATACAGAATCCGCTCGACGAGCTGCAGAAGCGCTGGGAGCTCGACGAGCAGTTGCTCCGCACACTCTACACGATGGTCGAGGAAGACCCCTCGTATAGTGCGCTACCTGAAGATGTCTCTACACTCTCTATGCAGGAGCAGTGTGACTACTGGAGCAATATCCTCAAGCAACTCTTTCGCACTGTGGAGCTCAATGAGCATCTTGCGGCAAGCTCTTTCTACTGGGCCGATGCGACCGCTATCTGCGAGCGTCTAGAGGTCGAGGAGATGCCTACTGTAGAGCAGGTGGAGGCGACGGTAGAGCGTCTTAAGGGGTCGGACGATTATCGTGTCATCCCCTTTACCAATCAGCCGGTGGTGACGATACAGGACTTTGCACTGAAGACTTTGCGCCGAGGCGCTAAGGATGGCTTAGAGCTACCTGGCGATCTGCTCCCTATGTTTCACAGTGATCGGGATCGCCTCTACGCACATCAGCTCCTCTCGGAGACGCTCTTACATCGTGAGGAGTATGATGAGATGCTGACGCCACGACTAGATAACTGGGAGCAGGATCGTGTGGCGCTGGTCGATATGATCTTGATGGAGATGGCGGTGGCGGAGGCTCTCAACTGCCCTGATATAGCACTCGTCGTGACGATCAATGAGTATATCGAACTGGCCAAAGTGTACGACAACTCTAAGAGTGCCTCCTTTATCAATGCCGTGCTAGATAGACTCTTTACTGACTTAAAGAGTGAGGGCAAGCTCTTCAAGTAAAGCTTACTCGAACCCAATCCTACGATCGTGCAAGTAAGAGGTATGCGTCTGCGACCGAAGATCATGTACGTCTTTATGGTGAGGTCTTTCTTGCCTCTCCTATTGATGACCCTGCTGATCTGCTGGTTTGTCGTCTTGATGCAGTTCCTTTGGCAGCATGTCGATGACTTGGTCGGCAAGGGTATGGACGTGGGGGTGCTACTAGAGGTAATCTTCTACGCCGGACTCTACGTACTGCCTACGGCTGTGCCGCTAGGTGTCTTGCTAGCATCGCTGATGACTTTCGGCAACCTCGGCGAGCGATTGGAGCTGCTGGCGATGAAGTCGGCTGGAGTGCCTCTGAGCAAGATTATGAAGCCTCTGGTGATCCTCGTGACCTGTATCGCTCTAGGGCTCTTCGTCTATCTAGATAGGGGCGTGCAAAAGGCTAGTGTGCGAGTTTATCAGATACTCTTCTCCGCACGCTATGCGCGTCCTGAGCTGGAGATACCGAAGGGGATCTTTTTCAATGGAATCGATGGTTACAGTATCTATGTAGGGGACAAAGATGCTGCGACAAGCACCCTATATAATGTAATGATCTACGACCTCTCTGAGCAGCGCACGCCCCGCATCATACTGGCCGACACGGGACGCTTGCTGATGGACGAGAGCAAGCTCTATCTCATTATGTCGCTCAGGAGTGGCGAGAGCTTTGAGCAGCTCAGCAGTCAGACGACATTGATCCCAGGCAGTCAAGCTTCGGATGAGCGCCCTGCTTCCTATATCAAGGAGCACTTTACGGAGAAGGTGATCTTCATCCCCTTTGATGCCAACTTTGAGATGATGGGCGATGACTACCTCAAGTCTCAGTTTGTCGGTAAGAACCTCCGAGAGCTTATTGTTTACAGCGATAGCACCCGTATGGTGGCAGACAGCGTGGGGCGTCAGGTGGGGAGCAACGTACTCTTTGAGATACATACCAAGCTACCGCCGCCTGTCTCTCCAGAGGTTGGCTCGACAATGCCAGGCGCTAATCTACAGGCTGCTACTTGGTTAAAGCAAGATCAACTCTCGCATCGTCCCTTTGCGACAGTTACGGCTCGTCGGCTGAGTCGTGATGAGTTGCTAGGGGCTGAGACTAGTCACGCTTCGCCACCACCCTATACGCTAGACACGCTGATGGATAGAGCGACCGATCAGGATAAGTTGCTAGGCTACAAGCAAGCCATAGAGTGGCTCGAGAGTCTCTCCTCGTCTGTGCAGATTGCCGACACTTACTATGACGATGCCGCCTCGGACTACCGCGTCAATGCGCAGGAGATGCACCGTAAGTTTACCTTCCCGGTAGCTTGTCTGCTCTTCTTCTTCGTGGGTGCTCCGCTGGGAGCTATCGTACGCAAGGGAGGTGTGGGTACGCCAATGGTCTTGGCGGTGCTTATCTTCATTATCTACTACGTCATCGACACCTTTGGTCTCAAGATGATCAATAGCGGACAGATCCCCGTCTGGGCGGGTATGTGGCTGTCGAGTGCCGTGATCCTACCGCTGGGAGCCTTCCTTACCTACAAGGCTTCGCGAGACTCAGCTACGCTCAATGCTGATGCCTACGTGGTCTTCTTCCGTCGCATCTTCCACCCAAGCTACTCAAGACAGCTGGAGTACAAGGAGATTATCATGCAGCCCGCCACCTCTGAGGAGGTGCTACGTGAGATAGGGCAGCTACAAAGTCAGATGGACGCACTGCTCGGTATGACTTATGCACAGAGTAGGGGGCTGAGACTGGATCGCCTGCCCGACTTTGCCAAGGCGTATCAGCAGCTCTACCAGCAGCTAGAAGAGACTGTTGAGACGCTGCACAACTATCCCGACAAGTATGTCTTTGCACAGCTCCTGAGCCTACCTATGCTAGGCAAGACCTTTGCAAATCCTCTTTGGCAAAATAGGTTATGTGTCTGGATTTGCATACCTTTGTTACCAGTCTCTCTGCCTGCGATGCTATACCTAGGCATTGCCCTACGGCGCAACAAGAGACAGATGCACCAGATGCCACCCATATTGAACCATATTGTCAAGCAGATCGAGTCACAGACAGAGTGATCTGTACCTTATATATAGTATTCCTAGAATATGAACCAAGACTTCAAACTAAACTCCATCGAGGAGGCTATCGAAGATTTCAAAGCGGGCAAATTCGTCATTGTCGTCGATGACGAAGATCGTGAGAACGAAGGCGACTTCATCACGGCCGCCGAACTGATAACACCCGAGAAGGTCAACTTTATGATGCGCTACGGGCGTGGTGTACTCTGTACGCCTATCTCCGAGGAGCGTGCAGCCCAGCTCGAACTCAATATGCAGGTGCATGAGAATACATCGCTACACGAGACCCCCTTTACCGTGACAGTCGACCTCATCGGTCACGGCTGTACGACTGGAGTCTCGATGTATGATCGTGCTATGACGATCAAGGCGCTAGCAGATCCTAATACCAAGCCTACAGACCTAGCTCGCCCAGGCCACGTCAACCCTCTGCGGGCGCGCAATCGTGGCGTCTTGCGTCGTGCGGGTCACACGGAGGCTGCTATCGATCTAGCGCGTCTCGCTGGTCTTCAGCCTGTTGGTGCGCTCATTGAGATCATCAACGAGGATGGTACCATGGCGCGTCTCCCTCAGCTTGTGGAGATCGCTAAGCAGTGGAATATGAAGATCATCTCCATCGAGGATCTAATTGCTTACCGCCTCAAGACAGACTGCATCGTCGAGGAGGGCGTGAGAGCCAAGCTCCCGACAGAGTGGGGGATGTTTGACATCATACCATTCCGCCAGAAGAGCAATGGTCTAGAGCACATTGCCCTCATCAAGGGAGACATCTCTGCCCATAAACCCACCCTCGTACGTATGCACAGCAGTTGCGCCACGGGAGACATCTTCGGTAGCCTACGCTGCGAGTGCGGAGAGCAGCTCCACAAAGCTATGGAGATCATCGAGCAGGAGGGCACAGGCGTCGTCGTTTACCTCAACCAAGAGGGACGTGGCATCGGCTTGATGGACAAGATCAAGGCATACAAGCTCCAAGAGGAGGGACTAGACACGGTCGATGCCAACCTCCACCTCGGGCACAAGGCTGACGAGCGTGACTACGGTGTAGGCGCTCAGATCCTCCGTGCACTCGGCGTGACCGAGATGCGCCTGCTGACCAATAACCCTGTCAAGCGTGTCGGTCTCGAGGCTTACGGGCTGAAGGTCGTGGAGACAGTCCCTCTAGAGATCGAGCCTAATAAGTACAATGAGAAGTATATGCACACCAAGAAGGTGCGCCTAGGTCATGATCTGCACAACATCAAGTAAAGAACGTATAATCAAACCACAATAAAACTATGAAGAAACTCATTCTATCCACCCTATTACTCCTCGGAGTGATGACCTCCGTCTTCGCACAGGAGAAGTATGATCTGCGTCTGAACCTTAAGAAGGGACAGACCTTCACCTATCAGGTGACAGCCAACAATCCTATGACTATCTCTATGATGGGTCAGCAGATGGAGCTCAAGCAAGCCCAAACTGTCACCTATACCTATAAGGTCCTTGACGTCAAGGATGGCAACTACCTGATGGAGCTCAATATCGATCGTATCCAGATCTCCTCTTCCAGCTCTATGGGGCAAGAAATAAATGTAGATACTGACTCAGAGGCTAAAGACGAAGGAGATAATCAGATACGTAAGGTACTCAATCAGAAGATTACTCAGTGGGTGGACGCTAAGCTTAAGCCCCTAGGAGAGCCTGAGGGCGGGAATGTAAATGTAGATGACATAGTCAAGAAAGCTGCCCTCTCGATGGCTATGGCTCCTGCATTCTTCCCTGCAGAGCCTATAGCGCAGGGGGAGTCCTTTACGGTCAATAATCCACTTTTCACTGGCGAAGATGCTAGTACAAAGTATGAGGGTGTGGTCACGCTGGTAGCTGTATCTGACACAGACTATACATTCCGTGCCAATGGTAAGACGACCACCACTGTCGAGGGCTTGGTCATCGAGGGCAATGCCATAGACAACATCGTTCTGGACCGCAAGACGGGTATGGTAAAGAACACATTCGGTACGATGGCTCTCAAGGGTAGTGGCAACGTACAGGGTGTCCAGGCAGAGGTCGCCTCAAATGCGATCACCTCGATTCGCCTACTCTAACGCTGCGCCACACGCTGCGGGCATCAACGCCCCTTCGTGTGTACATAATATAATAAGGAAGGCATCTGCTCCTCGTCTAGGGCAGGTGCCTTCTCTGTTATAGCTAGTTTTGATTTTGAGGAGCTTGAGCGGATATAGGTCAAGTACTCTAGTCCGATGAGACTATAGCGAGACGTTGACTTTTACAATAGTCTCACGACACGATAGCTACGTGGAAAATGTTAATTCTCCACCGAGCTATTTCCCATTTTCCACGTAGGCGAGAAACATTTCCTCGGACATATCATTTGATTCCTCCGAAGTTTTATTTCGCGCCTACGTAGGGATTTTTTACTTTACACGTGGAGGTTGGCGAATTTCCACGTGGGGATCTGCCTCTTCTAAGGCAAAAACGTGTCGGTTTATGAGAGATGCTAAGTCATAATGAGTCCGTGACGAATCACCCCAGCACCTCAAAATGGGAGTCGGTCATCGTTACACTTTGTAAGTCTAAAGAAAACATTACCTTTGCAATACCATACGGAGCTGTCTATGTCAACAGCTTCACAAGATTGCAAGCGATGCCTGCATGCAGATAGATTTAAGAGACGAGATATGCAATTTAACTACTATTCGGACAGCGACGTGTTGATGCCACCCATTAGGCGACAAATCGCCAATCGTTGGATGCGTCGCGTATGTGACGAGATGAATCGTACAGTCGGGGAGATCAACTTTCAGTACACTGATGATGAGGGTATCCTGAGGGCGAATAAAGCATTTCTCCAGCATGATTACTACACGGACGTCATCACCTTCCCTAGAGAGAGTGAGCGGGAGGGTGACGATGCAATCTATGGCGACATACTCATCAGCATCGACACTGTTGCGACCAATGCGCAGGAGCTGGGCGTGCCGTTTGAGCAGGAGCTATACCGTGTGATGATACATGGTATCCTGCACCTCTTGGGCATAGATGATCAGACCGACTCGGAGCGGGAGCTGATGCATATGGCCGAAGACAGAGCGCTCATGCAGCTCGTCGAGATGCTGGAGGGACGAGACTTTTTCCTTAGTCAAGGGGGAGCGAAGTTCTTCAAATATGTCGACAAAGTGTGCGCTGACTACCAGGCTGCCAACTAATCTCACCACACAGCATCATGACATCTACATCTTCTCTCATCTTAGGTATCGAGAGCTCGTGCGACGATACCTCGGCAGCTGTGCTACGGGGTGGGCTACTCTGTAGCAATGTGATCGCAAGCCAAGAGGTACACAGCAAGTATGGAGGCGTGGTGCCCGAGTTGGCTTCACGCGCTCACCTGCAAAACATCGTCCCCGTCGTACAGCAGGCGGTAGCACGGGCTGGCGTCACGCTAGCTGATCTAGATGCGATCGCCTACACACGAGGTCCAGGACTCCTCGGGTCGCTCATCGTCGGAACCAACTTTGCCAAGGGGCTGAGCTTAGCGCTCCAGATCCCACTCGTCGAGGTCAATCATCTGCAGGCACACGTCCTCGCACACTTTATCACCAAGCCTGAGGAGCCACACACACCGCCCCCATTTCCCTATCTCTGTCTACTCGTCTCGGGCGGTAACTCACAGATCGTACAGGTCAATGCGCCTGATGATATGCGCATACTGGGTCAGACGATCGATGATGCGGCTGGCGAAGCCTTTGACAAGTGCGCCAAGGTGATGGGACTCGGCTACCCAGGGGGACCAATAGTCAATAAGCTCGCCAATGAGGGCGACGCTGAGCGATTTCACTTTAGCAAGCCACAGGTTCCAGGGCTGGACTACAGCTTTAGCGGACTGAAAACCTCTTTCCTCTATACACTAAGAGATGAGCTAGCCAAGGATGCTGACTTTGTTGCGAAAAACAAAGCAGATCTCTGCGCCTCACTCCAGAAGACGGTCATCGATATCCTCATGAGCAAGCTACTACGTGCCAGCAAGGAGACAGGCATCAAGCACATCGCTGTGGCTGGTGGTGTCTCGGCCAATACGGGTCTGCGTGACGCTTACCACGCTTATGCCGAGCGATATGGCTGGCAGGTCTACATACCGCCTTTTGCCTTTACGACAGACAATGCCGCTATGGTTGCCATGGCGGGAACCTTTGCTTATGAGCGAGGAGCCTACGGATCGATAGAGGCTGTCCCCTTTGCCAAGACAACAATCTAACCCACGTCTTATGCCTACTCCTCAGACGACAGAAGAGCAGCTACAGCGTCTCATAGCACATTGGCTAGAGCAGCACGAGAGCGTCTCGACCTGCGAGAGCTGTACGGGTGGCTACATAGCGAGTCAGCTGACATCGCATGCGGGTAGTTCGCACTGGTTCCAAGGAGCCCTCGTGACTTATCAGATAGAGCTCAAGGAGCGACTAGCCTACGTACCAGCTGCCACCATCGATCGGTATGGTGTCGTGAGCCGAGAGGTCGCTGAGGCGATGGCTAGTGGAGTGCGTCAGGCTTGTCGTAGTACCATCGGCATAGCGACCACAGGTGTGGCAGGACCAGCTGGCGGTACGACCGAAACACCCGTCGGGACTGTATGCATCGCTATAGCGACAGCTCGGGGCATCTACTCGGCACGCTTGCAGCTCACAGGCTCTCGACAAGAGATCATACGGCAGACTTATGGCGAAGTAATCGATCGGCTCTACCACTTGACATTAGACTAACCCTTTTTACCAATACACGCAACGAATAGACTACAATGAAGCGACTATACCACACCACTTTGCTAGTTATCCTAGCACTCTGCTCCTTTGCCCTGACTATGCAAGCTCAGAAAGCTTACGTCGGTCTAGAGTACCAGTTGAGCTACAACGACAACTGGGGAGCCAATCGCCCTGTCATCCTAACCGTCTACCCCAATAGTCCCGCAGCGCAGGCTGGACTACGAGGAGGCGACATCATCGAGGCGATCAATGGACGAGAGACCCACACGATGCCCGAGGAGGAGATGATCCGCCTACTGCAAGGCGAGGGAGGAGCCTCCGTCGACTTGCTCGTCTCTAACTTCGCCTATCATCGTGTGGAGCGTCATCTCAAGCCAATGGCTCAGCCTGCCGATGCGCTTACGGAGCGGGACATCGCTCGCGCCTTTGGTATGTACAGCTTGGAGGACGAGTCCGATATATTGATCTCTTACCCCATCAGCACAGGCACGGAGGGCAAGACGGACTTGATCAACTATGAGACCTTTGGCTTCGTACGCACCAACAAGCAGCACACCAATCGAGACGCACTCATCGAGCAGCAGCTCACCGAGGCGCTACAGGCTCTAGGGCTAACCTACGATCAGAAGAATCCCGACCTCCTCATCGATACCTATTATAGTATCACCGAAAACAGTACCTACGATGCCGCTGCCACTCGTCGCTCAGCTGCCGTGCAAACGTCGCTACGCATCGACCCCAAGGCGCATAAGCTTGTCGAGCTGCCTATCCTACCGATGGGGAGCGACAAGACGCTGGCGCGCTTCTATCTGAAGTTTGGCATTACCATATATAGTGGTGTCAACGAGCACAAGATGCTATGGACGAGCGAAGCTGAGGAGCTACTCTCTGACGACTATACGCTGACCGACTACACCGCTCTGACGGTCCCAGTGATGCTTATGCAATTTCCTTTCACACGCTACTTCAACTCGCTCGTTGTGCGCTTCGCCACCCACCGGCATCTGTCGCTAGGGATTAACTATCAGGCTAAGAACATCTCGACCATCCACTCGCTATCGCTACACTCACCAGCTGCCGAGGCAGGGCTACGTGCTGGCGATGAGATTGTAGCCATCAATGGTCGCCCTCTAGGCACTGCCGACGAACTCTCCAAGGGTTATCTAGCCTTTGTCAAGAAGAGCATGGCCTGCCGTACTCATGAGCATCCCTTTGCGATCAAAGATGGACCAACCAATTGTCGCTATTGGGACTCGGAGGACTACGCTCGAGTCGCTAAGTTTCTGGACAAGGATAAGTACTTCGGAGGCTTTAGCTACCTCTTTGCCTTCAACCCTTGGATTACGACAACGCCCCGCACGGGTGTTACCATCGACTATCTGCGTGACGGCGTGATGCAGCGTGTCGTCGTAGAGCCTAAGCTGCAGGAGTCTTGCTACGTAACGCTGGAGTAGTACCGCAGACTAATCAGAAGGTCGAGAGTATGTGTGACAAGCCTCATACGCAGCACTGGGTCGATATAGACATCAACGACTACGACTACCCGCTCCCTGACGAGCGTATCGCAGAGCATCCGCTGGCGGAGCGTGACCAGTGCCAGCTCCTCCTGAGCGATGCCACGGGGAGGCTGGAGGACCATACCTTTGCCGAGCTTCCACAGCTACTCCCGCCTCATGCGCTCCTCATTCGCAATAATACGCGGGTCATCAAGGCGCGCATCTTCTTTGTCAAAGCGACGGGTGCCCGCATTGAGATACTCTGCTTAGATCCCTACAAACCTGTTAGCTACGAGGAGAGTCTTGCCTCGCTCGGCTCATGCTCCTGGCATTGCCTTGTGGGCAACTCGAAGAAGTGGCGCCCCGAGCAAACTATCTCCTGCACGCTCCCATTAGCTGGCGGACAAACTATCACGCTACAAGCGAGTAGGGCTACGGAGACGCCAGACGTGGTCACCTTCAGCTGGAGCGATGAGACCAAGACCTTTGGCGAGATACTAGAGCTGTGCGGTCAGCTACCCATTCCCCCTTACCTCAATCGAGAGACCGAGCGTAGCGACCTCACCGACTATCAGACCGTCTACGCACGCATCGAGGGCTCTGTGGCGGCACCGACAGCGGGACTACACTTCACGCCAGAGCTAGATGACAGGCTCCTCGCCGAGGGACACCGCATCACCGAGCTAACCCTCCATGTTGGTGCGGGTACCTTCCTACCAGTCAAGGGGCGTCAGGTCGCTGAGCATCAGATGCACAGTGAGTATTGCAGCGTGCCGACAGCAACGCTGGAGACGCTCCTAGAGCATATCGACAGCCCCTTTGTACCCATTGGGACCACCTCTGTACGCACTTTGGAGAGCCTCTATTGGTTTGCCGTTGCGCTACAGCAAGCAGAGCAGGAGGGAGGGGATGTAGCAGAACCCTTTCACCTAGATCAGTGGTATAGCTATCGTATGCGTCAGAGCTGTGGGGCAACCTTGCCGTCACGTCGTGAGGCTTTGGAACTATTGCTCCGCTATGCTCGCCATAGGGGGCTTGATCGGCTCACCTTCTCCACGGCGCTACTCATTGCCCCAGGCTATCAATATCATATGGTAGACATCTTGGTGACCAACTTTCACCAGCCGAAGAGTACGCTCCTGCTGCTCGTCTCGGCACTCATCGGTCCCCACTGGCGCTCGCTCTATGAGCATGCCCTCGCCGATGCGCACTACCGCTTCCTCAGCTATGGCGACGCCTGCCTGCTCTACCGACAAGACCTATAATATAGAAATCAAATCATACACACCCTTTCAGTACATCATACGCTATGAAAGTCATTACAACGGTTGCTGCGCTACAGCAGGAACTCTCTAAGCTACGCCAAGAGAACCCCACAGCCCATGTCGGGCTAGTGCCTACAATGGGTGCCCTACATGCTGGACACCTGAGCCTAGTGGCAGCTGCTAGAAAGCAGTACGACATCGTCGTCGTATCCGTATTTGTCAACCCCACGCAGTTCAACAATCCCGAAGACCTGCGTACCTATCCCCGCAAACCAGAGGAAGACCTAGCGCGTCTGAGTGACGCTTTGGTAGATATCGCCTTCCTGCCCACCGTCGAGGAGATGTACCCCGAGGCGGACACCCGTCAGTTTGACTTCGGCTTCCTCGGAGAGACGATGGAGGGAGCGCATCGCCCAGGGCACTTCAACGGAGTAGCGCAAATCGTGAGCAAGCTCTTTATGCTCGTGCAACCCGATGGAGCCTTCTTTGGCGAGAAAGACTTCCAGCAGATAGCCATCGTACGGGAGATGGTTCGACAGCTCGCTCTGCCCGTAGAGATACACAGCTGTCCCATCATTCGCGAAGCTGACGGACTAGCCCTGAGTAGCCGTAACCTCCTCCTGACCAGTGAGCAGCGTGACGTAGCGCCCCGTATCCACGATACACTCGTAGCGAGCCAAGAGCTCGTTCCTGCGCATACCCCTCGTGAGGTCGTCGACTTTGTCATCACACGACTCGCAGAGCATCCGCTACTGCGTCCTGAGTACTATCAGATTGTCGACGGCAAGACCCTTCGCCCCCTCGAGTCGTGGAGCGATAGCAGCGACCCCGTCGGCTGCATCGTCTGCTACTGTGGCGAGGTTCGTCTCATCGACAATATCCACTATGAGACATCAGCCAAGTAGCTGACCAATCCTCCAATATCTAGTTAGGGGCGGACCTCACGGGGTTCGCCCCTTTTTCAATGCCTTTTGAGCTAACTGTCAGTGCCACTAGGGTGAAACTCTAATGCCATAGGGGAGAAACTGATTTGCCTCCCGTAGGAGTGAGTCAGAAGGGGTTCGCAGGTAAAGCTTAGCGTAGGGGAGGGGGGGAGAAACAAACGAGGCATCCACACCATAACGTGTAGATGCCTCGCATTGTATGTTGTATGATCCTGTTACGGACGCTTTATCGTGCAGAGACAATTACCTTGACGCTGTAGTCCTTGTTGCCTAGTCGATAGACAAGTAGATAACTGCCACTAGCGAGTGGCAACTCGGTGCGACCTGCCTGTAGCGTGCCTTGGTAGTGGCAGACGCCTGAGAGGTCGTAGAGCGCATAGGGGAGTGCCTCCTGAGCTGTCAGTGAGATACTGGCGCTCTCGGATACTATTTGTAGCGGGTGGTCGCTGACAATAGGAGCGCAGACGCTGGTACCCTGAGTGATAACGATAGGCTTCGTCTGATACGCCTTCTCTCCAGTAAAGGCTGGGAAAGCTGGGGTCGTAATGGTGAAGAAGACTCCGTCAGCATGTGGAGCCAGTATCTGGAAGACTCCTTCGCGGAGTACCTTGTAGTCGCTGCCTTCTTGTAGCTGCTTCTTGCTCTTGGCATCAAAGCAGGCGTAGACCGAAGTGATAGGGCCAGCTAGCACCCCTCGTAGCTGAGTGAGGTGAGAGAGATCTATCGCATCATCTGTGCTGTAGGAGTCTTTACTCCAGCTCATCGGAGCTTGTGGCGCATAGACATATGCTGGTCCATCGATAGCTAGTGTGGGTAGCTTGTCGAGAGAGAGCATATTGTCGCTACAGTAGAGTGTCGTCAGTCGTGTGGACTGAGATAGGTCTAGCTCGGTGAGCATATTGCTCGTCACATTGAGTGTCTCAAGGTTCGGGGCATGGAGGAGTAGTTCGGTGAGCTTATTCTTGTCTACTTGCAGCTCGGTGAGTGCGGTCAACTTAGCGGTCTCGACCTTCTCTAGGTTATTGTTTGTGAGGAGTAGACGCTGTAGTCGGGTCAGGTCTGCTACGTTGAGCTGAGATGATCCCGTATTGGTTAGGTCTAGCACCTCTAGGTTAGGACAGACCTCTACGGGCAGATTAGCACACTGAGTATTGTATGCCAAGAGATGTGTTAGACTCGGTATCTGTGCTAGGTCGAGGGTCTTGAGCTTAGGTAGGTTGCTCACGTTGAGCCAGAGTAGAGAGCCTAGTCCTGTGAGGTCGACCTGCTCGAGCTGCTCATTTCCATCTAGGTAAAGCTCCTCTAGATTAGATGCTTTGGAGAGGTCTATGGAGGTGAGTTGCTGATACTTGAGCGTCAGTCTCTTCAGCTGTGGGCAGTCGGTTAGCTCTACCTCTGAGATGCCCGTGTCCTGAGCTGCAAAGGAGTACATCTGGTCACAAATGATCTCCATCTTCATCTGCTTAGGGTCAGCGACCTTGTCCGTATCTATAAGATGGGCAAAGCGTGCTATGCCGTACTCATCATCGCCTGTCGCTTGGAGCGTGATGCCATCAGCCGTTCGTACAGATACTGTCCCGTTAGGAGTCGTCTTTACGGAGAAGTTTTGCTTAGCCTGTGAGGTGTAGTAGGTAAAGTTTGCAGCTACAATAGGCTCTGTGATGGCGATGCTCGTCGTCTTATAGCTGTTCTTGCCCGTAAACTTGGGGAAAGCTTTGCTCTTGACCTGACAGTAGACCGAGTCAGCAAAAGGACGTAGGAAAGCAAACTGCCCAGCGCCCTTTGTCTCGTAGTCGGTACCCTCTGTGAGGAGGTTGCCCTCATAGTCGTACCAGCTAAACGTTGAGGCTGCGGGCTGTGCCAGCACACCCTGTAGAGAGGCTATCGCAGAGAGATCTAGCACCTCGCCCTGAGCAATCGTCTGGGGCAACTGATGCTTCGCCTGCGGAGCGTAGATGTAGGCAGAGATGACGGACCCCTTCACGGGTAGCTTGTCTAGCGTGAAGTTGTTGTCATTGCAATAGAGTGCTCCGATCTTTGTGACCTGTGAGAGGTCTAGAGAGGAGAGGTGGTTATGCTCTACGTTAAGCTCGTCAAAGGTAGTCGAGGGGAGCGTTATCTCGGTGAGCTGGTTATTGCCTACTCGTAGGGTCGAGATAGCGGTCAGCCCTGTGAGGTCTATGGAGGTGAGCTTATTGTCCGAGAGATCTAGTGTGCGTAGCAGCGTCAGTCCTGTGAGTGTCACTTGAGAGAGACCTACGCTTGCTAGGTCTAGCTCTTCGAGAGCGGGGTAGGCGGTGAGAGTCAAGGTGCCTACAGCCGTATTGGGTAGCTGCAAGGACTTAAGCTGTGGTGCTGTCGTGGGTAGTGTCAGTGAGGTTAGCTTGCTGCACCCACCTAGATTGACCAAGGTCAGGCTAGACAATTGTGAGAGGTCTAGTGCGGTCAGCTCGCTCTCGAAGCGTAGTGTCAGCTCTTGTAGAGGAAGCTCACGTATGAAGGAGCAGGCGGTCAGACCAGTCCCTTGCGTTGTCAAGCGAATAGCCTTAGGAGCAGAGATCAGTATGCGCTTCTCATCAGCTACTTTGCTTTGATCCATCGTATGAGAGAAGGCTAGGGTCAGGGCTCCGTCAGCTCCTACCTTGGTCTCCTGGAAGCCATCGGGGTAGTGCACCGTGACTGCATCGCCCTCGGCGCCTACTGAGATGGAGAAGGCAGCACTCGTAGCCACAGTCATTGATAGATCAGCCTCAAAGGCCTTCGGTATCGGCAGGATCGCGTGGAAAGACTTCCAAGTGCTACTCTTACTCTGCTTGAAAGCTTCTACAAGCTCCTCCTGCACGTAAAGTGTACACTGAGCATAGATCTCGTCACTAGTTAGCTCATCACCCCAGCCTTCGATGGTTGGGACAACAGCTGTGGGGCAGGTAAGCTTCGTCAGAGCTTTAAGCCCAAAAAGTGTCGCATCGGTAATCTTCGTAATGGAAGAGGGTAGGATCAGCTCTTGCAGGCTTGTCATCTTGCCGTTTAGCCCTACAGGAAAGCAGTCTGCCGAAGAACCACTGTAGGGATCATAGGGGTCGATGTACTCTTTGAAAGTGACCTTCTCTAGATCTAGTCGTAAGAGATCGGGCAGAGCCTTGGCAATGGCTGCGAGGTCGGTCGCATCCATAACGCCCTCGATGGTTAGATCGGTTACGCCTTCTAGATCAGTGAGCTTGCTACTGAGCGAGCCAGCCTTATTATTGATTATCGTCTGGCTACTCTGCGCTGATAGCGTACCCGTCATAGCTCCTATTAGGGAGAGCCATACGAGTAGTGTGTAAAGAACTCTATGTCGGTTCATAGTAAAACGGGGGGGATTATTGGTTATGGTATAAGCAGTTTGTGGGGAATGTTGCAACCACTGTGTACTATTAGATAGATCCCAGTAGCGAGTGGGTAGGTGACCAGCTCTTGAGGGTGTATCGTAGCTTGATGTAGGCATATCCCTTGAGGCGTATAGATGGACAGCGTCTCACCTTGATGCGTAGATAGTGTCAAGCCTGGAGCTCCATAGGAGTATTGTAGTGTGCAGCGCTTGTCCTGTCCCATCGTTGGGGCTATGCTTGTGTCTAGCTGTACTCTCATAGCACTAGAGCGAGGTGAGAGCAGTAGCATATCATCTACTAGACGGTAAGCGATGACTTCGTACTCGTAGACTTTGTCTTGGGGCAGATCCCTCAGTGTGTAGTAGTTTGTCTGCCCTGACTGGATAGGTAGCATATTGTGGAGTAGGGTGCGGTACTCTGTCCCTGCCTCCAGCTCTTGCTCTATAGAGATCTCATCTAGAAAGAATATCTCTCCAGCCGAAGTGTAGAAGCGTATCGCAGTCGAGTCGCATCCCCCTGTTAGGTCAAAGGTATGCTTTCGTAGACCAGTGTCGGTAAAGGATAAGGTGACACGTTGGTCGCTCTCCTCTCCATATTCGATGATGAGGTCTGTGTCCTTTTTAGCCCATGCAGATAGGGACAGTCTGAAGTTGCCCCCATTGTGGGATAAGGAGAGTGAAGGAGTCTGCAAAGAGCTACCCCATCCCCAGCACCCGAGCATACCCTCTGCTAGGCGTACTCGCTTGCCAAGCCATCCTGGCAAGTCTGTGTAGTCATCCAGTATCAGTGCATCGTCAGGTAACTCTTCGGGCGCCTCTGGCGTTGCTGCTGTTTCATAGCGACTGAAGGTGTCGTGTAGGAGTGTAGCCGAGCCACTCTGAGCTACCGTAGTGACAGTGTAGTTGTAGAGGAGGTAGCCATCAGCTTTAGGTACGACTTGCCAGCGAGCTGTGTAGCTCTCTTTGTGTAGATCCTCTGGCGAGGGTTGTGTCAGCTGCGGAGTCTGCAAGTCACTCACCCACACCTCTTGAGAAGGAGTCGAGCTGATCTCTCCCTTTTGGCTCGAGACGGTATAGTAGTAGTCTTTATTAGGGTCTATGCCAGTGACCGCTAGGTGCGTCTCGGACGTATGACGCCCTTGCAGGTGATAGACCTTTTGCCCCTCATAGATCGTCGTAATATCTCGTAGTGTTAAGTCTCCGCTCCCCTTGACAAAGGAGAGCTTGACTCTAGTGGTATGATAGGGTAGGTGCTTCTGGAGCGATAGATACTTGCCACCAGTTAGCTTGTCGAGCGTTACCTCTCCGAGTTCACGCCACTCTCCTTGTGCAAGAGCCGATATAGCTATCGCCCCTTTACTATCGCTAGAGGAGGCTGCTGGCAGACCATACAGGGTTAAGTCTTTGATGATGCGCTCACCCTCAGGTGTAATCCACGAATCACCAGTTTGAGTCCAAGTCAGCGGATCTGATGCGGGATGCTCTATAATGGTGTCTTGCTGGGAACTCTCTTTGGTATAAACGTCTACTAAATACCCAGTAGCATCGGTCGTCGGAGACCACTCTGCCGTAAAGGAGGTAGCCGTAAAGTCTCTGTAGGTGACCTTTTCGGGTGGTGCTAGTAGAGCTTTGCGGTAGACCTGTATATCATCAATGAGGACAGAGGCAAGCCCTTCGGTAGAGAACTGAATGTAGCTATTGTACTCAGCCTCTGGACGCATTATTCGTAGAGTCGTTGTAATCGTTTGCCACTGATCTGATAGCGTGGCTGTGTAGCCTCCGAGGTCTTGCGTGAGACGAGCCACTTTGATATGTAGCTTGCCTTGAGAGGCTGTGTGTGCCTTGGCTCTTAAGGTGATTGTGATCTCTCCGTAGAGGTTGGTACGAGGTGTGTTTAGGTATCCATCTAGAGACCCGTCTACCTCATCGTAGTAAGGAGCTATCAGGCAACTGCCTCCTGCCGAGTAGATGCCAGCGCCACTCCAACCTGGCTGCTGGGTGAGTGCATCAGCAATCATCCCAGTACTGCTGCTTGTCAAGTCTTTTGTGTCAGGGGTCGCTTCGCTCCCTTTGGTAAAGAGGTCGAAGGTCTCGCTAATCACTAGACTACCCGAACTGCTCCCCTCCTGAGCTAGCAATGCGCTAGCCGTGCAGAGGAGGAGCAGTAGATGGTATAGATGCTTCGCTTGAATCATAATATGATGCGCTCGGTGCGAGTGCCGTGAGCTGAGGTACTACGGAGTAGGTAGACGCCTGCTGTGGGTAGCGTGAGCTGTGCGGTAGCGTGTGGCGCTAGCACTAGCGTGGCAAGGCTGGCTCCGTCTGTGCTGTAGAGTGTCACCTGCATAGTTACTGCGCTCTGGCTCTCGAGATGTAACGTGCCATCGGGCTGATAGCTCCAGCTGAGCTCTGTGGTCTGCCACTCAGGCGTTGCGATAGCTCTTGGCTCTTCGCCCGTGAGGTCATCACCATGTAGTATGAGCTGCCAGTAGGGAGCATTCATATACTTTTGCATAGCTACTGGGTAAACGTGTAGACGTACGGAGGGTAGATCGAGACCCATAAGAGACTCCTCAGATAGGACGGGTGGCTCTATGGCGTAGCTAGAGATGTCCTTAAGCTCCTTGCAGTCGCTGAGTACGAAGGCACCCATACCGAGGAGCGTCGAGGGCAGACGTAGTGAGCTAATCTTGTGACACCCTGCGAGTGCGTAGTCAGATACGTAGCTGGTGCCGTAGGTGACAATTGCCTCGCCCTCGGCCTCTGAGGGGTGTGCCATAAAGACGATCTGCTCGCCATCTTTGGTGGTCATTTTGTAGTAAAGCGAACCCTCCTCAAGCCAATACTTCTCATTGCCTGGGAAGGTAAACTGACGCATTCCATTGTTTACAAGAGCGGCGATGCCGATGCGCTTGATGGTCTGTGGTATGGTGATGCCCTGAACCTCGGGACACTCGTAGAAGGCGTAGTGGTAGATGGTCTCTGTCTCTGCGGGCACCTTGTAGTCCTCGCTCTTGAGCTTGGCGGGAGCCTCGTAGAGTGTCTTCAGATCGGCTGAGTAGAGTACGCCCTCACGAGAGACGAAGTGCTTGCTCCCAGAGGCGACGGAGATAGTCGTTAACTCGGGGCAACGACGGAAGAGCTTAGCGCCCACACGCTCTAGACTGGCTGGCAGGGTGACGGTCTCGAGGTTTTCGCAGCGCATGAAGGCGCTATCAGCGATCGAGCGTACCCCCTCGGGGATGGTTAGGGTGAGCAGTCCGAGGTTCTTGTAGAATGCTTTTGTTGCAATGGAGTCGAGGGTGGTCGGGAGCTTCACCTGAATCAAGTTTTCGCAGCCTGCGAATGCGTTCTCAGCGATGACCTTCATACCCTCGGGTAGGCTCATCTTACGCAGTGCAGTACAGCTTTGGAAGCAGTAATTGGGTAGCGTGTCGAGGGTCGTGGGGAGGGAGACCTGCTTGAGCGACTCGTTGCGCCAAAAGGTGCGTACGCCCATTCGCTGGAGACCCTCGGGGAGTGCTATCTCGGTCAACTTAGGGCAGTCGGAGAAAACATCGTCTCCGATGCGCTCTAGCTTGGAGCCTGTGGCAAAGGTAACGTGCTCGAGGTTCATACAGTTTTGAAAGGCTGAGTTGCTGATCTCCTGAACATTCTTGCCGATTACCACTTCGGTGACGGACGAGGAGAAGAATGCGAAGTTGTCGATCTTGGTCACTTCGTCAGGTACGACATATCGTCCCGAGAGACCCATACAGCCTGATAATACGCCATCCACGATGGTCTGAGCTGAGAGGGAGAGGGGTAAGAGTAGCACGCTAATGAGTGCGAGCAGGTAGTAATGTTTCATGCGCAATTGTTTGTTATATGTGAAGTTTTGAACTGCCAACAAAGATAAGCTTTTGCGTTCAATTGGCACTACAAAGGGTGAACAGAGTAGAGCCATCGGACATCTTAGGGGGGTATCGCCGTGCAACAAATGCTGTGCTAAGCGATAGCTTAGGAGCGATAAATGCAACGCTCTGAGCTGTTTTCCAAAGACTTTCCAGCCTTGGAAAAATAAATTTCCAAGGGTGGAAAATAAGTTTTCCAAGGAAGAAAATTTAAATTTCCAAGGGAGGAAAACGATTTGATCTCCGACACAGCGAAGAGCTTCTCTCGAGGGGCGAAGAGAACAGGAAAGGGTGGGGCGACTAGATACAGAGAGGGCTGAGCCCGTTGTGACGGACCCAGCCCTCGGAGGTGTGGTTGGCGACTTAGCGTCTGTGGCTAGAAGCTGTCGTTTAGTCGCTTGTGGCTAGAAGCGGTTGCGCACGGAGCGTGTGGAGCTACTCTTAGACTGCTTCGGTTGCTCTGTCTTGGCTGCCTTTTGAGTGGCCTTCTTAGCACGCTTTTTGTCAGCACGGCTCTTCTTCTTTGCCTTGGTGGCTTTGGTAGCTTTGCGCTGGATGCTCTTGCCCTCGCGTAGCTCTTGTGAGCGACGGGCACGGGCGGTGTCGAGCTGCGAGTCGTCCTCGCTGTCACGCGCCTCCTGGAGGTCGTCATCACTTGTGGCAGAGGTGGTGTACTCGGTGCCGTAGAGGCTCTCCTCAAACTGCTGTAGCTCGCCCTCAATCTGGTTGCTGAAGGCTTGACGAGCAGCCATGGCTGTCGAGTCGCTCATCTCGCTGTTGAGCTCAGCGGTCTCACCGCCTAGCGTCATCGAGATCTGTCCGCAATACAGATTGAGACTGAAGAAGTCGTCCATCGTGGCGGTCGTGGCGTTGTTCTTGGTCGAGAGCATAACGGGCTGCTGCGAGAGGTAAGGCTGCAGGTCGGAGTACTTGACCCAGAAGAGCGGTATGCGCACACTACCCTCCATCGATATCTCATCGTCCATCACGGGGCAGATCGCTACGATCTGACTGCTCACGTCGCTGGTCTTGACATCGTAGTAGTACTCCTCCTTGACGTAGTAGCTACGGATGGATTGCGTGGGGATGTCTACGGGGAGGATCTTGAAGGCGCGGTTGCCTGTCTGGCTAGGGTCTTTGTCATATACGATGCCAAAGCGGTCGAGGAAGTCCTCGAAGCGTAGCTGTCGCTCTGGAGTTAGGTTTTCGTAGCCTAGGTCTTCGTACTCATAGACGGTGATGCTCCCCTCGTTGAAGCGGTTGAAGAGGAGCGAGAAGAGACTCTGCAACTGTCCTGAGGGACGTACAGGACGGAAGATAGGAGCATTGGCAAGGCTGTCTATCGAGAGCTGTCGGTAGACGACTCGGCGCCAGGGGGCTGTCTCGGTATCCTTGACTTGCTGGTCGGCGTAGTTCTTGGCGCGCATGGAGATGCCATCGGCTTGTGCCTCCTGCTCCTGCTCTCGCTGAGCGCGTCGCTGACGTGCCGTGGGGCGCTGGCGTGGCAGCTCCGTGGCGACTTGTGTCGAGTCGGTCGGAGTGGCTGAGAGCGGGTCGAAGTTTTGCGCCTCAGCGGTCAATGTGAGCGTGAGGGCAAGGAGTACTATGAGTAGAGACTGAATGCGTTGCATAGTATAGTGAGATGGGTCTATTCTTAAAGCTGTGAAGACTATCGTACGATTACTTCGATGGCTGGTATCTGTCGCTCGATGCCGTCGGGACCACGAGCGATCACTTCGCTCACGAAGAAGCGCTTACCCTTTGCCATATTGCGGATCTTGTCTCGCTGTCTAGTGGAGAAGGTGGAGCCGTTGGACACCTCAGGGATAACGCCACCTACTGAGTCAAAGAAGAGGAGCTGGAAGCGCACCACTTGGTAGGGCACGTCTAGCAGATCGTCATCGATAGCTGCTCCGATACCATTGGCAGTGAGGAGGTCGCGCTTGGCAATACGTCCGCCCTTAAAGCGCTTGGTCGCACCATTGGCATCGGTGTACTGTATATAAGGTAGCGGGTCGGGGAGTGCTCGTACCCGTAGCGAGGTCTCGGCCATCTTGGTGGTTCGTCCGTCTGCCTGCTTAGCCATAACGGTGATGACGGCGGGAGTACCGATCTTAGCGGGCTTAGCTATCCAGCCATTGCCTTGGCGGGTGAGCGTGCCGTTGGTCATCGTGGCGGTCACGTTTTGCGAGGGGACACCAGGCACAGCGATGCTGATCGGGTTGTTGATGCCCGCATAGAGGACGTTCATCAGCGTAGGAGCGACTGTCGCAAAAGGCTCGGTGACGTAGTACTCCGACTGGAAAGGTTGCTTGACAGCGGTGCCGTCGGGCAGCTCCGTCTCGATATAGCCCGAGATGGGGAAGGTGCCGGCCTTGGTTGCCGTGGCACGATAGACGCCCTCAGCGCTCTCGGGGAGTGTCGAGCCATTGACCACGATCTTGGGAATGCGTGTCGAGTCGTAGCTGGAGAGGACGATGCTCGCCTCGTACTGGCTACCCTGCATGACGAGCTGACTGCGTGGGATCACTTGTGCAGCAATCTTATTGACGCGGAGGTCGCCTCTGTCGATGTTCTGGACAAGGTCACTCAGCACGTCTCCCTCGACGGAGCGTATGTCGCTCTGGAGCTTCGTGAGCATCGTGAGTGAGGCGATGGTGGGGATGTTCTCGAAGATCTGTTGCTCCCAGCTGAGTCCGCCAGCGCCCTCCGTGCTGAGCATCTCTGAGATATGCTCAGCACGACTGTCGCTGCGAACCATCTGCGTGGTGTACGTGCGGAATGCCTCGATCGACTCCCTTAGCTTAGCGCCACGCCGTGTGAGCGGGTTGAGCATGACAGTGGTAGGAGCGTTCATATCGTCCTTGCGAGCCACATCGTTGGGATTGGCATCCTTACCATCTGCCTCTTGTGCTATGAGGAGGCGTAGCTGGTCTATCTCGTTGTAGAGTGAGTCGGCATAGGCGGTGAGCTCTAGCCCCTTGTGGTACGAGGACTCAGCCTTGCTGGGGTTATTGGCATAAGCAGTCGAGAGGCTCTTCATAATGTTGTCATTGCTCTGCTGCGCTCCCTCGATGGTGTGCGTGAGACTGCGCTCTACGAGGACAAAGCCCGAGAGCACCTCCGAGGAGACATTGAGTGCTACCATCGCAATGAAGACGAGATACATCAGATTGATCATCTTCTGCCTATTGCGGTTGCCACTACTTCCTGCTGCCATAATGCCTAGATTGTGTTAGATGAATAGCTATCGAGTAGATGAGGTGAGAAAAGCGCTCTACTCTTGTGGCTCTTGTGGTGCGCCCGCATTACGTGGTGCTTGATAGGGCTGTGATGCGTAGTAGTCGGGGCGTGCCGAGGGGTACTCCTGCCGAGGAGCGTAGTAGCTAGGCTCGTAGCCTCCCTGATAAGGACGACCAGCCATGCCAGGGGCACCCATATTGACTGTCAGCGCCTCCAGGATGCGAGCGTAGACACGATTTAGCTCAGAGAGCTGCATCGTCAAGCGCTCATTTTGCGTGCGGAAGGTGGTACTGTCTATGGCGGAGTCTTGGTACATATTCTTAATATGCTCCAGTCCTTGGTTGATCTGATCAATGGTAGCGACCTGTCCTGTGATGCTTGCCAGCTGCGACTCGTAGATCTGGTTGAGACGTGCCAGATGCTGCGAGGTGGTATCCATCTGCGTCTGATACTCGACGGCACTCTCACCGAGGGTGCGACCGTCCTGCTGCATAGCGACCCACTGATCGGTCATCTGCTGAGACAGCTCGCCCAGTCGGCTGAGCTGCGAAGCTGCATTGGCTAGCTGATCAATGGCAGAGGAGAGACGCTCCACCTGAACCTCCGAAGCTGACGCACCGTAGCTACCCTCAGGAGCTCCGTAGCTCGCCTGAGCTTGGGGTTGTGCTTGAGGCTGTGCAGCGTAAGCTCTCGTCGGCTCGTGATGCTCCCCCTCAGGATAGGCATAAGAGGGGGCAGGCGCTGCGGCTGCTTCTTGAGCTTTGCGGAGGAGGTACTGTCGGCGAGCCTCCATCTCCTGCTTGTCCATCGGGTTCTTAGAGTCTAGCTCGGGGAAAACCTGCTCCCACTGGTAGTGCTCCTCAGGCTGCTCAAAGCCTGAGATGAAGAAGACGAAGAACTCGGTGATCATACCGATGAAAAGCATCTCATTGCCAAAGGGGAAGTGGAGCAACTTAAAGAGCGCTCCGAGGATCACCACTGCGGCACCCCAGCTGTATGCGAAGTTGAGCACTCTGCGCCCTTTCTTGCTGGAGAGATACATCTCTAGTCCATTCTTGTAGCGTCTATATTTCTTTGCCATGAGTCGATCTATCTGAAGGATTAAGCCGTCGTTAGGGCTGTCTGTTGCGTTGCTTATTTGGAGTTGTTGATGATGCTACGTACACAGCGGAAGCCAATGTAAGAGTGCGCCTCATCTTGTGGTGCGTAGATGCGTTGTGTGGATCTGATGAAGCGGAGGACGTCCTTCCACGAGCCTCCCTTGGCTACCTTGCGCCGTAGCATCGTGTTGTCTTCGCGAGCAGCGTTGTAGTGCATCTGCGGATTGACATCGTCCATCATCTCGTAGCTAGAGACGAAGTAGCTCGAGCTAGTCCACTCCGCCACGTTGCCCGCCATATCGTAGAGTCCGTAGTCATTGGGCGAGAAGGTGCTTACCTGCGAAGTGATCACCTGCCCATCGGCAGCGTAGTCTCCCTCGAAGGGCTTGAAGTTTGCCAAGAAGCATACATCCTCCGAGTCTAGGTCTTCGCTATTCCACGGAAACTTCGTGTTGGTCCTTCCAGCACGCGCTGCGTACTCCCACTCCGCCTCGGTGGGTAGTCTAAACTCGGGCACGATCGCTCCCTCGGGGAGGTTCAGACCCTTGCGGTAGTTGTCCGTGCGCCAGTGGCAGAAAGCGGTCGCTTGCTCCCACGAGATACCCACCACGGGGTGGTTGTCGTAGCGAGGGTGGTTGAAGTAAGTGCGGGTGTAGATCTCATTCTTAGAGTTGGGGTAGTCGTTGACCCAGACCGTCTCGTCGGGGTAGATCGCTACGATGTAGGTGTTGAGGAAGTCGTACTCACTAGCGAGCTGCCGTGTGATGGTCTCACGAATTATCTCGCCACGATCGTTGACATAAGCCGTGTCCTTAGAGATCATCACTGGCTCCTGAACGCCCTTGCTAGCGCGCACCTCCTGCTGCAGGTTGTTGCGGTAGAGCGCTGCTGCGTGGTAGTCGTAGACCTCATACTTGTAGAGCATCTGCTTAGGATCGAGCTTGCGCTCGCCCGTCACGGGGTTCGTGTAGTAGACGCTCTCCATCGCCTCTAGCTCCTGCTCTAGCGCACGCTTAGGAGTGGGTAGCGGCTGAGACCAGTCGAGGTAAGGCTTGACTGGATCGCCATACTTGTCCGTGGTAATCTTGTAAAGCGGGTTACCTCCGTATAGTGGGTCAGCAAGACGCTCACGAACGATCGAGTCGCGCACATAGTAAACGAACTGTCGCCACTGCGCATTGGTTACCTCCGTCTGATCCATCCAGAAAGCATCTACCGAGATCGCCCGGTACTCTGCGGGTAGTCCCCATACGGTGTCCGCCTCACGCTCGCCCAGCACGATGTGTCCTTGCGGTATCTGCACCATACCATAGGGAGCAGGCTCACTCCACGAGGCGAGTCCTACACCCACCAGCTCGGCACTTACACCAGAGCCACGCTTGGGTGCGCAGCCCACCATGCTCAGCACGGAGATAAAGAGTAAGAGTAGTGCCAAAGCTCCTAGTAGGGGTAAGGCTCCCGCTCTGATTCTAGTCCTAAGCCTTTGTACGGAACGGGCGTTATGCGCGCTCTCGGACGGACTGCAGTATGTCGGCAAAGCTTCTTTCATAGCTTCTAAGTTGTTTCAGAGGTCTTCTGATTAAGTTCTATTATATGTAGAGATGTACGGGCTAGAGGAGTCGGATGCTCTTGTAGCTGTTGGTCCCTTTCTTGTGGCTAGACATCGGGAGCGCATAGGTGACCACTAGCTCGTGACTGCCCCAGTTGCCTCTCGCCAGCTGACTCGTAGGCATCTCAAAGAGATAGCCCACGTGACACTTGCCAAAGAGCGCTCCCAGCCGTAGCCCCGCAGCTTGCAAAGGTCGGTACATCAGACCAGCCTCCCATCGCTGCGCAAGGCGCACATCTAGGTTGACATCCACCCGCCACGACGTCAAGTTTGTCGAGGCAAATAGTGAGGGGTGCCACGATAATAACGCACCCGGTGGTGTAATATTGTACCCACAGATCGCATTGATATGTATCGGCACCTTCTGATAGTAAAGCCTATCGAGGGTGATGCGCGGCACCGTGAGGTGACGCCCCGAGACACCGATGAAGTAGCGAGGCGTGTGCCACAAGACTCCCGCAGAGAGGTCAAAGTTGCGTCCCGACACAGGCGTCTGTGGCAGCGAAGGATCGTTTGGCGTCATAGCCCCTCCGTCTGGTATGTGTGCCTTGGTGCCGTCGTATAGAAGGTTGATCATGCCCAGCCCCGTACCGATGGAGAGGATTTTGTCTCCCTTCCACCTAAGCTGAAAGGCATACTCCGCCTGCGCCTCTGTGCGGGTGAAGAGTCCCGCACGCTGCGCTACGACCACCAGCCCCACACCATGGTAGCTCTTGCCCCACCGCTGCTCCGTATGAGCCGAGACAAAAAGGTTGGCAGGAGCTCCCTCTATACCGATCCATTGCTGATGATATGCGGCCGTCAGGAGCAGATCTTTCTGCAGACCGATAGCTGCTGGATTGTAGTAGCTTTGTAGCCGTCGGTAGTCTGAGAAGAGCGGATCCACCTGCGCCAGCGAACGCATCGGAAGCCAGCAGGTCACGATGAGCAGACACAGCAAGATCCTCCCAAGAGACTTGCGTCTCCACTTCTCCGTAGCGCATACGCCCCCCTCCGACTGGTGCTCATCTAGCGCAAGCCGTATAGCGCAGGTCCGAAGTGGGCGCATCTGTATCATCCTAGGTGGCGTATAGTCATAAGCTAATAGCTATGCAGAGAGTCACACTGACTATGAATCAGTGCCTTGTGTCTCTAGAGCAGCGGGCTAGTACTCCTCCTCGTTGAAGAAGAAGTCCTCCTTGCTAGGGTAGTCTGGCCATATATCCTCGATGGTCTCATACTCCTCGCCCTCGTCCTCGATCTCCTCGAGGTTTTCGATCACCTCGATGGGCGCCCCTGAGCGCTGAGCATAGTCGATGAGCTCATCTTTGGTAGCAGGCCAGGGAGCATCCTCCAGTTTGGAGGCCAATTCTAACGTCCAGTACATAGTTAATCTGTATCAGTGGTTATATAATTAAGGAGTATCCTATCGGAGAGAACGGCAGTGTCGCTAGATTATTGCACACCTCGACCGACTCGTCCCAATAGGGAGTCTCCTACGAGCGTGCAAATATAGACAACTTAGCTCACATTTACAACTAGTGGGCTAGCCTAGATAGGGCAAAGCTCACGAGCAGCGACATCACGGGTGGCGATTTGTCGGAGGAAGCAAAGCGATACGTGTAACGATATTGTAGGAACGATAGATTACCCTTTGGTTGCTGTCCTTACCTTACTACAACAAAGGTAAGAACAACCCGTTCAACTGACCTAATCTCGGGTCGAATTCAGGGCTGACGCAATATAAATGAAAAGCGAATTCCTATTATGGTACACTGACAAAGATCGAAATCAAACGTACTACAGTCGAGCGACTCTTACTCAATAGCCACGTGAGAAACGTCAATTCTCCACGTGGCAATTTTTTATTCTCCACGTAGGCGAGGATCATTTCTTCGGACATATCATTTGATTCTTCCGAAGTTTTATTTCTCGCCTACG
>QWCY01000868.1_pt1 | contig 47641 bp, 34 predicted proteins | sample 1972631 | NCBI WGS metagenome assembly QWCY01 (sample SAMN09866696, study PRJNA288562) | Human gut metagenome isolate pre1_stool, whole genome shotgun sequencing... | isolation source: gut | host: Homo sapiens | place: USA: California
TAGCGAAAGCGTCCCGTCCAAAAATGGATGATACCTTGCTAAACCGGGACATCTCAGACATTCCTTCAGGCATGTATTCATCAGAGACTTAACAAAATAAGAAATCACGTAAAAACTCTGCGTTCTTCGGCAATTGTCTTAGTTTTTTTGATGGCAGGATAATTTACTTTATCGGTTGCAAAATAGCTATTGTTTTACTGACATAATAAGCAATATGTGGTTTGGACAATAACTTCCGGTATGGGAAGTTTTAGTAATATCGTTATTTACTGATCGGCAGGTTTCGTGCCTTTTTTGCGGATATGAACTTCCGGAATCGCAACGCTGTCATAAGTGACGTCGCCCGGCTCCTCTGTCGAATCCATGATCTCCGGTTGTTCGTGTGTGTGTACCTCTGGAATGGCCAGATTGTCATAGGTTAATTTATAGCCTGCTTCTTTTGGCTTGCTGTCCTTCTTTCGGGTTCGATTCTTATGAAACATAGCTCCCTCTCTTTCTGCGGTTTTGACACCGCGCATGTCTAATAATCGTCCAAGTATCAATGTTTGATAGTATCCCTAAATTAGGTTGATGAAAAATGTGATGACCAAACTGTTAATAAAATCTGCAAATAAACTGCCGACGAGCGGAATCAGCAGATAAGCTTTTACCGAAGTGGTGTATTTTTCGCAGATCGCCTGCATATTGGCCATTGCATTTGGTGTTGCACCCATACCAAAACCACACGTTCCGGCTACCAGCACCGCTGCATCATAGTCTCTTCCCATGATATTAAATAGTAGGAAGTAGGTAAAACAGCAGATCAGAAGCACCTGCACCGCCAGAAGAATAAATAGTGGAAGCGCAAGGGATGCGAGCTGCCATAACTTTAAGGTGATCATGGCAATGCCCAAAAACAGCGACAAGGAGATTCCTCCCAAGTCGTTGATCTCACCCATATGAATAGTAAATTTACCGCTATATTCGCCAATGTTGCGAAAAAGCGCAGCAGCGATCATGGCTCCGATATATATTGGAAACGTCATGCCGGTCTTCGTCAGTAACCAAGAAAAAATGGTGCCGAGTCCGATGGCTAAGATGAGCTGAAAGACCGCGGCGGCGTACATGTTGGTATGTCGTTCATGCTTCTTTTCATCTTCAACCAACAATGTGTCATCCTCCGGAATGGCAGTATCTAATAAGCCGCGTTTTTCGATCAATCGTTTGCCAAGCGGCCCACCGACCAAACTGCCGGAGATCAATCCAAACGTAGCTGCAGCGGTACAGATCGTGGTTGCTCCTTTGATGTTAAAGTCTTCTAAGACAGGACCGAAAGCGCCTGCGGTACCATGACCGCCGACCATCGGGATGGAACCGGTGCACATACCGACCAGAGGGCTTAAGCCAAGCAGCTTAGCTATACCAACAGCAAGCAGATTTTGAGATACGATCAAGGCAATGACGAGAAACAAGAATAGGATCAACGATTTTCCGCCACTGCGCAGCACCTTGAGATTCGCCTGAAATCCTACGGAAGTAAAGAAAAATACCATGCATACTTCGCGCAAAATATCATCGAATGAAAATTCTGCCACTCCGGTGGTATAACAGATACAGGTAAAGATGGCGAATAACAGTCCGCCAATGACAGGTGCCGGAATACAAAACTTTTCTAAGAAATATATTTTGGATTTGAGGTAGGCGCCAAGCATCAGTACTAAGACGGCGACCGCCAGTGTCTGATACATATCAAGTTCTATTTTTATCATAATAAATAAATGCCTTTCTAAAAATGTGCATTCTAATATGAGAATGTGTTGAAGGAGTTATCTTGCCTCTGAAAATGGATCTCAGATCCATTTTCAGAGGTTTATTCCGTTTTCACGTTGATTCCTCGTTCGGAATAATAGGCAGCAGCGCCTGGATGAAAAGGAATCGGGACTCCTTTGATCGCAGAACTCTCATTTAACTGAAGGTCAACGGAAGTAGCATATTGCAATCCTTTTTGATGGGCAAAGATTGTTTTTGTCAGTTTTTTGACGGTGGCGTTGTCGAGTGCATCACTGGCGACCAATACGGATTGTACGCAAACAGTCTGGATATCCTCTTCCTGCCCGGTATAAGTGCCGGCGGGAATGGTATAATCGGAATAAAATGGATAGGCAGTGGTAAGTTTGCCGCGTAGTTTATCGCCCAAATTTAACAATCGGATATCACAGTGCTTTGCCAACTCTTCTACAACAGTAGTTTGTGCCCCGGCGGTGAAGAAAAATGCATCAATCTTTCCCGCTGCTAATTTGTCGGCAGCGTCGGTATAATCTAAATGCTTCGTCTTGATCAGATCTTCCGGCAGTCCGGACATTTCTAATATTTGTCTGGCGTTTAGTTCACTCCCGGATTCTTCCTCGCCAACGCTGACCTTTTTGCCTTGCAGATCATCAATGGTTTCGATATCGGAATCCTTACGCACAACAATTTGGCATGCTTCCGGATACAGGCTTGCGACTGCTTTGAAGTTTTGGTATTTTTTGCCGGTAAAAACGCCGGTGCCCTGATATGCCGCGTCGATCAGATCTGCCTGTGCAATACCAAGTTCGATGTAATTGCTGGATAGGAGACGCAGATTAGCGGCAGATCCTGCGGTCTTTTTTACTTCAAGTTCGAAACCGGTATCCTCTTTGGTGCATAGGCCTGCTAATGTATTGGCAAACGTATAGTACATACCTCCAATTCCGGCAGCACCAATACGGATATTGCCGTTTCCGATAGTACAGCCTGTTAATAGTAATGTTAGGCTTAATATGGTACATAGTAATTTTTTCAAAATACGATACTCCTTTCTGCAATTTAGCCTTGACTTTTTATTTGCAGGCTATTTAAATGGTGATTCTTATCACGACACGAAATAGTACAGCGAATATTTTACATGAAATGACACGAAATGGAAATAGTTTTTTGACAACACGGGGAAATGAGAGTATATTGTTGCCGAGTGCGTTTTAAGGAAGAATCCTATTGGATTATTTATTTGCAATCGTTTTCATATAAAGCATTTGCAGAATGGAGATTTAGTATGCTGACACAATTTTCGAGAACCGAGCTGTTGCTTGGCAAAGAAACGATGGAAAAATTAAAGCAGTCGCGTGTGGCTGTGTTTGGCGTTGGGGGAGTAGGTGGCTATGTTTGTGAGGCATTAGTACGAAGTGGAGTAGGTGCCTTTGATCTGATCGATGATGACAAGGTGTGCCTGACCAATCTCAATCGACAGATTATTGCAACGCGAAATACAGTCGGGCAGTATAAGGTGGATGTAATGAAGGATCGCATTTTGTCAATCAATCCGGATGCACAGGTGCGCACGCACAAGTGTTTTTTTCTGCCGGAAAATGCAGACGAATTTCCTTTTGAAGAGTATGATTATATTGTGGATGCGGTCGACACGGTGACTGCAAAGATCACGCTCATTATGAAAGCGGAAGAGAAGCATGTCCCGGTTATTAGCAGTATGGGGGCCGGCAATAAATTGGATGCCAGTGCTTTTCGAGTTGCCGATATCTATAAAACGAAAGTATGTCCTTTGGCACGTGTTATGCGCCGAGAATTAAAGAAGCGTGGGATCAAAAAGCTGAAAGTCGTATATTCCGAGGAGAAACCTACAAGACCAATGGAAGATATGGCGATCAGTTGCCGTAATCACTGTATTTGTCCGCCGGGAGCACAGCATAAGTGCACGGAGAGACGCGATATTCCGGGAAGTGTGGCGTATGTGCCATCAGTTGCCGGTTTGATCTTAGCCGGTGAAGTGATCAAGGACTTAAGCGTACCGAGAGAGACGATTCAGTAAGCAGGTGAGAGATAAGGAGTGCAAAATGAACAGTATTACTATAGAAGAAGTAAAGGAGCTTCCTAAGGATTCGTATCAGTTGATCGATATACGTGATGCAGAAAGTATTGCTCATGGTGCCATTCCGGGAGCAATCGCAGCACCTCAGGAAGACATATTATCTTGTGAAGAAGTAGACCCGTCCAAGAAGTTGGTAATTTGTTGCAGCAGAGGTAAATTTAGCGTCGAAGCAGCCGACAAGCTTCGTGAGAAGGGAATCGATGCCGTTAGTCTGGAAGGTGGCTATGTGGCGTGGCTTATGGATTTTATGAGCGCACCGGAAGAAAAAGATGTGGCAGCAGAAGCAGAACAAAGCCTGCGTAAGAAGTTTAAGAAAACAATCTGGTCCAAATTTGCCAAAGCGATCAACACATATGAGCTTGTCAAACCGGGAGATCGGATAGCGGTGTGCATTTCCGGGGGAAAAGACTCTATGCTTATGGCAAAGTGTTTTCAGGAGCTAAAACGTCACAATAAGTTTGATTTTGAGGTTAAATTTCTCGTGATGGATCCGGGTTACAGCCCGACGAATCGCCAGGTGATCGAGGAGAATGCCAAAAGACTGCAGATCCCGATCGAGATTTTTGAATCGGATATTTTTGAATCTGTATACCATGTGGAAAAATCACCATGTTATTTGTGTGCGCGTATGCGGCGTGGACATTTGTACACGTATGCCAAAAGTATGGGATGTAACAAGATTGCGCTTGGCCATCATTATGATGATGTGATCGAGACGATTTTGATGGGAATGCTGTACGGAGCACAGATCCAGACGATGATGCCGAAACTGCACAGCACGAATTTCGAGGGGATGGAGCTGATCCGTCCGTTATATTTGGTGCGTGAGGATGATATTAAAGCTTGGCGGGATTATAATGATCTGCACTTTATCCAGTGCGCCTGCAAGTTTACCGACACCTGTACAACTTGTAATAATGAGGAAAATCAGTCTAAGCGTGTTGAGATCAAGGAACTGATCAAGCGATTGAAACAGGTGAATCCATATGTGGAAGGTAATATTTTTAAGAGTATTGAAAATGTAAATCTTTCTACGGTCATTGCATACAAAAAAGATGGCGTCAAACATTCTTTCCTGGAGGAGTATGATGACTAAATGCGGGAGTTTGCTAAGTGCATTGAGCACCGCAAAGATTTGAAAGCGTGCATGATACAAAAAAACTTTATATTATTAACTAAAAATAATATTGACTTCTTAAAATTAGTTGCAAATGATTAAAAAAATTAAATGGAACGGACTTTCATGGGAAGTATTGACCTTTGGTGAAGATAGGAATATGATGCGTTCATGCAAGAGCAAAGAAACAGGATCAAAGCTATTTGGTTTCTTTTCTCTTGTATGTAAGCTTACGAACCCTGGGGAATGACACAATTATTTTAGCACCAAAGGAGAGAGCCCATGTCAAAAGCATACGATCCATATGAGAATGTTATTGATGTCATGACGGAAGCGATGGAAGTCGGACACATCGATAAAAAAATGTTTGAAATCATTAAAAATCCACAGAGAGAAACAAAAGTATATTTGCCGGTTGAAATGGATGATGGCACGATCAAAGTGTTTGAAGGATATCGTGTACAGCATTCTAATATTCGTGGTCCTTTTAAGGGAGGTATTCGTTACCATCAGGACTGCACGTTATCGGAAGTGAAAGCGTTAGCAACTTGGATGTCCTTAAAATGCGCGGTAGCCAATATTCCTTACGGCGGGGCGAAAGGTGGCATCAAGGTAGATCCGTCTACGTTATCGGAACGTGAACTGCGCAATCTGACACGAAGATATACCTTTGCTATTGCGCCGATCATTGGTGCGGATACAGATATTCCGGCACCGGATGTCAATACCAATGCACAGACGATGGCATGGGTGTTGGACACCTACAGTCAGTTAAACGGAAAGCCTTGCCCGGGTGTAGTTACAGGTAAACCTGTAGAACTCGGCGGTTCACGAGGGAGAAATTCAGCAACCGGCCGTGGTGTAGTGATCAGTACAAAATTGCTGCTTGCCAAAGAAAATAAAGAGCTTGCCGGAACAAAGGTTGCCATTCAGGGAATGGGTAATGTCGGAAGTAATGCGGCAAAGATTTTTTATCATCGCGATGCGAAAGTGATTGCGATCAGTGATGTGTCAGGCGGCTTATATTGTGAGGAGGGGTTGGATATTGACACGATCTGCACCTTTTTGGAATCTACCGGTAAACTGCTCAAAGATTACGAGGCGGATGGTGTCAGTCATATCAGCAATGCAGAAGTTCTTACTTGTGAATGTGATGTGCTTGTTCCGGCAGCACTGGAGAATCAGATCACGGCAGACAATGCCTCTGAGCTGCGCTGTAAATACATTGTAGAGGCTGCGAATGGACCAACCACGGAAGAGGCAGATAAAATATTAGAGAAGCGTGGCATCACGGTTGTACCGGATATTTTTGCAAATAGTGGTGGCGTGATCGTATCTTATTTCGAGTGGGTACAGAATATCCAGGAATTAACCTGGGAGCGTAATCAGGTAAATGAAATGTTAGAATCACTGATGACGAAATCCTTTACTGCAATCATGGATGTCGTAGAAGAGTGTAAATGTACGGTGCGCATGGCGGCCTATATTGTGGCACTGCGCAAGCTTATTTTCGCAGAAAACATGAAAGGAATATTCCCGTGATGTTATAACCTGCAAAATGCTATATAGTCATTGACATAATAAGCAATATGTGGTTGTGGAGGATTTGAGGTATGGGAAGTTTGAGTAACTAAAATTTCATCTTAAGAATTTCTTAAGAATTTGTTCATATTCTCTTCTTAAAAATATGTATAATAAATATTGTAGCAGGAATTAGAGGGACTTCCTGCTACAAGGTACATGATTTGATGTTCACGGAATATCAGATGAGAGGGAACCATAAATTTGAGGGACAATGAGGAGAGGATAATGAAGGGTATATTAAGAGGGGCATATTGTGTTGCTTTGAGCATTAGTATTTTTTTGTGTGGTGTAATATTGGCGCTATCCTGCAGAGGTATTACACTGTACAAAAAGGAATTACTGCAAAATGGAATGACAGTTGCAATTACACTATTTATGGCGGCTTGTATAGTAATGTTATGTGTTTATGGGAAGGACAAGCTGCAGACAACGAGACGTAAATTTTCCGTATTCATGTTTTTATTGATCGGTTTGGCGCAGATCGCATTCTTATTATTGGTATCCAGACCAATGACGATCGCAGATCCGGCACGTGTTCAGAACGAGGCACTTGCCATGTTAAAATATCATCACGGTCAGATGGATTCAACGAATTCTTATATGCAGAATTATGGCAACAATCATTTTATTACCATTTGTTTTTATTACTTTTATAAATTTTTGACGGATGTTGGCATTACAAAGGTATGGGTGCCTACGGTAGTGCTAAATGTTTTGGCAATTGATCTGGGCATTTTACTGATGTTCCTGTCTGTAAAAAAAATGCGCGGGATCGGTACGGCAAACTTTGCATTAGTACTATTTTTCTTGTGCCCGACAATCTATTTATGGCTGACTTCTGTGTATACCAATACGTTATCTTTTCCGTTTATTATGGGTATTTTGTATCTGGGACTCATTGACAAGCCGGCAAAAAGATGGCGGATGGCGGTACACGATGTGTTATTGGCAGTCGTTATGGCGGTTGGTTACCGTGTGCGTCCGACAACGATCATTCCAATCATTGCGCTGGGGCTATATTTGATGGTGCGTCTCATCGCAGACTGGCAGAATCGCCGTGCTTTAAGGGCATCAGAGACAATGGAAACGGAGAATGCTTCGGAAGAACAGCAGCATAGCAGACAAAGGGTATTGGAGAGTGCAGTTCGTGTCGGACTCGTTGTCTGCGTGAGTATGGCAGTGTTATTTTCCAGCAGCAATTTGGTAGCAAAGCATGTTGATGCGAAGAAGTTTAACCAGCAGTTTCCTGTTGTACACTGGGTCATGATGGGAATGAATGAAAAGAGCAAGGGCGGTTTTAATCGTAACGACCGGAGATACACATCTTCGTTCCCGACCAAGGAACAAAAGCGGAAAGCAGATATCGCTCGCTTGAAACAACGTGTCAAAAAGATGGGTCCGGTTGGTCTTGCCAAGCATTTTGGCAATAAAATGATGCGTGTATGGGCAATGGGCGATGATGATGGAATAACGAATGCGCAGTATGCATATCAATATCCACCGTTCTTTCGTTATTTTGCAGGAAAGCAAAATGCATGGTTTATGATCTATATGCAGGCCTTTCGTATTGCGATGTTATTTTTGATGTTGTGCGCAATGTGCAGACAGTTTCTGCAGAGAGAAGCAGCACCGGGGGCAATGTATACGCTTACGTTTGCGGGCGCAGTTATGTTTTTTATGCTGTGGGAAGCCGGCAAGCGATACAATATATGCTTTACCGGAGTGTGTCTTTTACTCATGGCAGAAGGGGCTGATGGATTTACAAATACTGTTTTTAACAAAGGGGATGCGTGGCTTAAAGCACATTTCAACGGAATGCGGCTGTACGCTGCCAGATTGGTGGTGCTTGCGGTTGGTCTGTCCTGCTTTGCCGGAAGTTTTGCGGCGGCGAACCAGCTTAGTCATCCTAGAACATACGTAGAGATTCCGTATTTTAATTCCAAACGTGGAAAGGATGAAGAGCCGATTCGGTGGCGGTATCATAAGAATCTAAAAGTTTTGGAACAGACGATTGAACAAGGGCAGTTGGAATGGCGTAATCGTTGGAACCGTATTCGACTGTATTTCTGGAATCTTGCACCAAACGAATCGGGTGATGAGTATCGTATTCAAGTGCTTGCACTGGACGATAAAGAGGTTTTATATGATAAGACGATCGCACCAAATCAGGTGAAGCGGGAAGGCTATACGATCGCAATTGCAAAGAATAAGCTCAAACAGAGAGATTCGCAGATCGGTTATTTGATCCGTTTGACACACGTAGGTGCAAGCGACCGCCTGATACCGATGGTATGCAGATTTCCATTGTTAGATCCTTATCCATACGGCGAATTAAAGGTGGATGGACAGTATAAAGATTGGGATCTATCGATGAAAATTTTTCGCAAGAAAAATGTATAACATAGAGAACACAGAATGTTCACAAAATTTATTAGCACTCGCTATTGACGAGTGCTAATAATAGTGGTATAACATAATCAGAACAAGGAAAAGGAAAAGGAAATGCTTAGAAGAGTTTCTGAGTATTTCAGTAGTGACAGACTATATAGTCTGTACAGAGTTGGAAGGAGCGATGACTTATGTTAATGCCAAGTATTTTTAGTAGAGATTTTATGGATGACCTTTTTGATATGCCACAGAGAACTTACGCCAAGAGCTATTCAGCGAATGGATTAATGAAAACGGACATCAAGGAGTCCGAGGAAGGATTTACGGTAGAGATGGATCTGCCGGGCTTTTGCAGAGAAGATATCAGTGCAGAGCTGAAGGATGGTTATCTGACAGTTACAGCAACTGCTAAGAAAGCAGAGGAGAATACTTCGGACAAGAAAGAGAAGTATGTTCAGAAGGAACGTTTCCATGCAACTTGCAACCGCAGCTTTTATGTTGGTGACAATATGAAACAAGAAGATATTAAGGCGAAGTTTGAAAACGGTGTTTTGACATTACAGGTGCCAAAAAAGGAAGAGATTCCGGAGGAGCAGACCAAGAAGTTTATTACGATTGGTTGATCATCAATGCAAACTTCCCATACGAAAGGCTACAGGGAGGTGGAGTGAATGAAGACGAAGCAGGATTATTATGACACCTTAGGGATATCAAGGGATGCGGATGATGCGTCGATCAAGCGAGCCTACCGTAAAATGGCCAAGAAATATCACCCGGATATGAATCAGGGTGATCCGAATGCTGAGCAAAAATTTAAGGAAGTTACGGAAGCTTACAATGTGTTAAGTGATAAGGAAAAGAAGAAACTTTACGATCAATTTGGTTCTGCAGCATTTGAGGAAGGTTTTGATCCGACCGGCGGCACGGAATTTCACTATTCCGGTGGCGATGCATCGGGGATGTATGGTGATATTTTTGATAATCTTTTTGGTGGCAAAGGCGGTTTTAGCGGACACTTTGGTTTTGGTGACGGTACATCGTGGCACAGTAGCGATGGAAAAACCTGGAATACAGGTGATGGTGGATCATGGCATGTGGGCGGCGATTATGGCAGATCGAGCTTTTTTGACACCTATGAAGATGCCGGTCGGAAATCAGGTCAGGATGCGAGGGCGCATATTTCGATCACTTTTGACGAAGCAGTGTATGGATGTGACAAGGTCATTACTTTGCAGGATGGAGAGCGCGGTCAGAGCAGAACGCTGCATGTGCACATACCGGCAGGTATTGACGATGGCAATCGCATTCGCTTAAAAGGTGAGGGACATCCGGGAGTTTATGGTGCACCCAAAGGTGACCTTTATCTGCAGGTATCTGTCGGCACAAAACCGGGTTTTGAGCGTAAGGGCTTGGATATTTATACGAAAGTCAATGTACCATATACGACAGCAGTGCTTGGGGGCAATGCCCGCGTGCACACGCTATACGGAGATGTTGACTGTAAGATCCGGGAAGGAACGCAGAGCGGTACCAAGATACGACTAAAAGGAAAAGGTGTTGTATCCAAAAAGAATGCATCTGTGCATGGGGATCAGTATGTTGAAATCGGAATTGAAGTTCCGAAACATTTGTCGTCACAGGCAAGGCAGAAATTGCGCGAATATGCGGAGGCAAGCTAATCCTATAATGTAGCCAGATCATATCAACAAAGAGAATAATTCTTGATAAACTGTTCATAATTAAGATAGAAACTGTAGGTTATTGAGAGCAGAAACGAGGAGAATTATGATCTTAAAACAAAATGAAATTGATGTGATCACAGAATTGCAGACACAGGAAAAGAATTGTGTGGAAAAGTACCGCCGTTACAAAGAGCAGGCAAAAGATGAGGAATTGAAAAATCTGTTTGGTGAGATCGAGCAGCTCGAACAAAAACATTACGATACACTGGGGCAGGTACTGAATGGTGATGTGCCATGTTGTGACTGCAATGATTCCAGAGGAAAAGACTATGCGCCAACTGCAACGTATAGTACAGCCGGAGATAGTGAGGATAAGCAGGCGGATAATTTCTTGGTTACTGATTGTATCGGCACGGAAAAGATGGTTTCTTCGGAGTATAATACAAATGTGTTTCGCTTTGGAGAACCTTCAGTTCGTAAATTGCTTGCAGATATTCAGGTCGAGGAACAGAATCATGCAGAGATGTTATATAAATACAAAACAGTAAATGGAATGTCATAAAGTATAAAGATATTTCCTAACAGATAAGTAAAGGGGCAAGGCTTGTGTCTTGCCTTTTTTAATTAATAGGAAACTGCTGTTGTGTAGCGTGGCATCACCAAGAATTGCTTTAGTTTTTTTGATGGCAGGATAATTTACTATGTCGGCTGCAAAATAGTCATTGATTTACTGACATAATAAGCGATATGTGGTTGTGAAAAACGGTGGGGTATGGGAAGTTTGAATATCTTGTTCGAAAAATGGAGCTTGACGAGGAAAAGAAAAACACGTAATATAGTATCCGATACTACATACAGAAGTAAACGGTGCCGCAATGGCATATGAAGTGACGAAATGTCGGAAAGGAATGAAGTATGAAATCATTACGTATAGGAGATATTACGCTAGAGAAGCCAATTATTCAGGGAGGTATGGGAGTTGGAGTCAGTCGAGGCAGATTGGCAGGCGCTGTATCTGCCTGTGGAGGCCTTGGTGTGATCTCCTCGGCACAAATCGGATACGATGAACCGGAATTTGCAACGGATCAAGTACTTGCGAATGAAAAAGCGATACGTAAGCATATCGCACTGGCAAAGCAAATATCCGGGGATAAGCCGGTCGGTATAAATATCATGGTGGCATTGAAGCATTACGAAGATCATGTGCGAACGGCAGTTGATGCCGGAGTAGACGTCATTATATCAGGAGCCGGATTACCGATGCGGTTACCGGAATATGTCGGGGATTCCGGCTGCAAGATCGCACCGATCGTTTCATCTGTCAAAGCGGCGCAGATCATACTTCGCCAGTGGAAAAAGAAGTACTGCAGGACAGCCGACTTTATTGTTATAGAAGGTCCTAAGGCGGGAGGCCATCTTGGATTCAAAAAAGAGGACATTGCGACAATTACGGCAGAACAGTATGAGCAGGAGATAAAAAATATTATTCAAGTCGTACGAGAGTACGAACAGGAATTTGCTTGTAAAATTCCGGTTATAGTTGCCGGTGGCATTTTTGATCATAAAGATATAGAACATGCTTTGGAAATCGGGGCTGACGGTGTTCAGATCGCATCACGTTTTGTTGCAACAGAGGAGTGTGATGCTTCGGATGCGTATAAGCAGGCATATATTAATGCAAAAGCAGAGGACATTACTATTGTCATGAGCCCGGTTGGGATGCCGGGACGTGCGCTCAACAATGCATTTGTTCAGCGTGTGAGCCGACAGCGGGAAGAAATCAAAAAATGCTACAATTGTTTGGCTAAATGCAATCCTGTTGAAGTGCCGTACTGCATCACCAAAGCACTTATATCAGCAGTGCAGGGAGATTTGGATCATGGTCTGATATTTGTGGGAGCGAATGTTGATAGAATTGATCGAATGACCTCCGTGCAGGAGCTGATGGCGGAACTTACAAACTGAAACTTCCCACACCTCATTATCTTACGCAACCACATATTGCTTATTATGTCAAAGCATGCTAAGTGTTTTGCAGCCACAATATAGCGGCTTCTGCCGACAGAGAACTATAGTAATTGCCTTGCTTCCGGTATGGGAAGTTTTAGTTACAAATTAATAAAATTTGCGTTTTTTTGACTTGTGATTTGCCTTGTAACCATAGAGGAATATCGTTATAATGTAATAAATATATAATGACAGGGGAGCAGGTGAGCATATGAAAAAGGCGATTAGTATAGGAATACAAGGTTTTTCTGATCTGAGAGAGCAGGATTGCTTTTTTGTGGATAAAACAAATTTTATAAAAGAATGGTGGGGAAAACGGGATGTTGTAACATTGATCACGCGTCCACGCCGTTTTGGTAAGACATTAAATATGAGTATGCTGGACTGCTTCTTTTCTAATAAATATGCGAACAGGGCGGATCTGTTTGAAGGGCTTTCTATATGGCAGGATGAAACGTATCGGAAACTGCAGGGAACATATCCTGTGATCTTTTTGAGTTTTGCTGCTGTGAAAGCAGGCAATCTGGAGGATGCAAAAACCCAGATCAAGCAGGAGATTACAAGGCTGTACTGGGAAAACAGGAATCTCATGAAAGAAGATATTTTTGGTGAGGATGAGCGTGAATTATATTACCGGACAACAGTAAAGATGGATGATGTTACGGCACAGGATTCTTTGAGAAATTTGTCTGTCTGGATGGAACGCTATTATGGTAAGAAAGTTATCATCCTTTTGGATGAATATGATACTCCGATGCAGGAGGCGTATGTTCAGGGATACTGGGATGAATTTACGTCTTTTGTGAGAAGTCTGTTTAATGCGTCTTTTAAGACAAATCCTTATCTGGAGCGAGCAATTATGACGGGAATTACCAGAGTATCCAAGGAGAGTATTTTTTCCGATTTAAATAATTTACGTGTCGTAACGACGACTTCCAATCTGTATGCAGATTGTTTCGGTTTTACGGAGGAGGAAGTTTTTGCTGCACTGGATGAGTATGGAATGAGCGATAAAAAGGATGAAGTGAAACAGTGGTATGATGGTTTTACTTTTGGAGAACACAGAGATATTTACAATCCGTGGTCCATTACGAATTATCTGGATGAACATAGATTATATCCATACTGGGCATCCACAAGCTCCAATGGGCTTGTGAGCCGGTTGATCCGGACGGCATCTGCAGATGTGAAGGAGAAGATGGAGGATCTGCTGAGGGGACAGGCGATCACTGTAAATTTTGACGAGCAGATCGTATATAACCAGTTGGATGACAATGAAGAAGTGATCTGGAGTCTTCTGCTTGCCAGTGGTTATCTGAAAGTACAGAATATAGACTACCGTGGGATTACTTTGGAACCATGGTACACGTTGGATATTACAAATATTGAGACACTGAGCATGTTCATGACAATGTTCCGGGGATGGTTTAAAAATAAAGATGCAAATTATAATGATTTCGTGAAGGCACTGTTAAAGGGCAGTCTCAAGGAAATGAATATTTATATGAATGATGTTGCACTTGCAACCTTCAGCAGCTTTGATACAGGAAAGAAACCTTCTGAGAAAAGTCAGCCGGAGCGGTTCTATCATGGATTTGTTCTGGGACTTTTGGTGGAGTTGCGGGACAGGTATCAGATCCGTTCCAACCGGGAGAGTGGATATGGACGATATGATGTGATGCTTACACCTGTGACAGAGGTGGATGATGCCATTGTGATCGAGTTTAAAGTGCATGAACCGGATGAGGAGAAATCTTTACAGGATACGGTTCGGACGGCTTTAGATCAGATCAAAGAGAAGAACTATGATGCCGAACTGCTATTACAGGGAATACCGGCAGACAGGATCCGTCATTACGGCTTTGCCTTTGAAGGAAAAAAGGTTTTGATCGGACAGGACGAAATTCAGAATGTAGCAGTGAGGAGGTGATTTTGTGTCAGAAACACAAAAACCATTTATTTTACACAGCGAATACAAACCTACCGGTGATCAGCCCCAGGCGATCGACGCTTTGGTCAAAGGTTTTGAAGAGGGCGACCAATTCCAGACTTTGCTTGGTGTGACGGGTTCCGGTAAGACCTTTACGATGGCAAATGTCATTGCGAAGCTGAACAGACCGACTTTGGTCATTGCACACAATAAGACATTGGCGGCACAGCTCTACGGTGAGTTCAAGGAATTCTTCCCGGAGAATGCGGTGGAGTATTTTGTATCCTATTACGATTATTATCAACCGGAGGCATATGTGCCATCTTCCGATACGTATATTGAAAAAGATTCTTCGATCAATGATGAAATTGACAAATTACGTCATTCTGCAACAGCAGCACTGACGGAGCGGCGGGACGTGATCATTGTAGCCAGTGTATCTTGTATTTATGGTTTGGGAAGCCCTATTGATTATCAGAACATGACGGTGTCTTTGCGTCCGGGTATGTGCAAAGACCGTGATGAAGTGATCCAAAAATTAATAGAGATTCAGTATAACCGTAATGATATGGATTTTCAGCGTGGAACATTTCGTGTGCGTGGCGATGTTTTGGAGGTATTTCCGATTTCAGAAGCGGATCAGGCGGTTCGCATTGAATTTTTTGGTGATGAGGTGGATCGCATTGTTCAAATTGATGTACTGACCGGAGAGATTAAAGCAGAATTGGAACACATTGTTATTTTTCCGGCATCGCATTATGTTGTTGATAAAGATGCGATGGAGCGTGCGATCCGAACAATCGAGGCAGAGTTGGAAGATCGTGTGAAATATTTTAAAAGCGAAGATAAACTACTGGAGGCGCAGCGTATTGCTGAGCGAACCAATTTTGATATTGAGATGCTCCGGGAAACCGGTTTTTGTTCAGGTATCGAAAATTATTCGAGGCATTTATCGGGATTAAAGCCGGGAGAAACGCCACATACATTGATGGACTATTTTCCGGAAGATTTTTTGATCATGGTAGATGAGTCTCATATTACGATACCACAGATACGAGGCATGTATGCGGGAGATCGATCCAGGAAGACTACACTTGTAGACTATGGATTCCGTCTGCCATCTGCATTAGATAACCGTCCGCTGAATTTTGATGAATTCGAGTCGCATATCAATCAGATGTTATTTGTATCGGCGACACCGAATGTATATGAGCAGGAACATGAGCTGGCGCGTGTTGAGCAGATCATACGGCCTACCGGACTATTGGATCCGGAGATTTCTGTTCGTCCGGTGGAGGGGCAGATTGATGATCTGGTAGGTGAGATCCGAAAGACGATCGATGCAGGAAATAAGGTTATGGTAAATACGTTGACAAAACGTATGGCGGAAGATCTGACGGACTATTTGAAGGAAATTGGGATTCGGGTGCGTTATCTGCATTCAGATATTGATACGCTGGAACGTTCGGAGATTATTCGTAATATGCGGTTGGATGGATTTGATGTATTAGTCGGTATTAATTTGCTGCGAGAGGGACTGGACATTCCGGAGATAGCACTGGTTGCTATTTTAGATGCTGATAAGGAAGGATTTCTTCGCTCAGAGATTTCTCTTGTTCAGACGATTGGCAGGGCCGCACGTAATTCAGAAGGACGGGTTATTATGTATGGTGATGTCATGACAGATTCGATGCGCCATGCCATTGATGAGACGAATCGAAGACGAAAGATTCAGATGCAGTACAATGAGGAGCACGGTATTACGCCACAGACGATCAAGAAGGCGGTACGTGATCTGATCCGTATATCGAAGAAAGCCGACGGCAACTCAGGCGATATTGAGAAAGATCTGGAATCTATGAGCAAGAAAGATTTGCAGCAGTTACGTAAGAAGTTGACGAAACAGATGCATGCGGCCGCAGCAGAGTTAAACTTTGAACTGGCAGCAACGTTGAGAGATCAAATGATGAAAGTTGTACAGCAGCTGAATGAGTAAAATTCTGCCGTCAAAGGTTATATAAATCAGTGTTGGCGAATAATCGCAGATAGGGTATAATGATTGGGTAATGTAATGGTGAACGTAAGGATTCGACAGATATTCTAGAGAGAAGGGCAATAAAATTTTAGAGTATGCCTTATGTTTATTTCAAGAAGGGAGAAAAAGAATGACAAAGAAATGGCGGCGCGTATATGCGTGGGTGCTGACCGTGGCAATGGTCTTATCTATGGCAAATCTGCCGATTACCATTGCAAAGGCAGCATCGACACAGAATCTTACCGTGAAGAGCGGAGCAACCAGTGTAACGATTGCTAAGAATGAGTATGGCGATGATTATATTGGCGATATGTTTTTTAACATACCGGATGCCTTGAAAACGAAGAGTGCAATCTCTTCGAACAAGGTGACTTCCATGACGGTAAAGATCACGATCAAAAGTTTTACACAGGGAAGTGGCGCAAAAGCGCAAGCATTTATTTTTGCACAACCGGATGCATCGGGTGATTGGAATTGGAATCAGTCTTCGACTGCAGAGCTGGTTACCGGCAGTCAGTTAACGCTTAACTATTCCTTTGCGGATATGGATTGGAAAGGTGGAACAACGCTGGGAAATCTTGGCGTGCGTTTTGCCAATGCAGCCGAGGGGAGTACCGTGTCCTATTCTGTTGACTCTGCGGTGATCAATATGGCGGACAGCGGCAGCAGTGCGACAAGTAAGCCAAGCAGCGCGACAAGTAAGCCAAGCAGCACAGCAAGTGCCGGTGGCAATGTTTCGGCAGACCAGATTGCGATCACGAGAAGTGTTGGCAGTGGAACAAATGATTATTATGCAGAATACAGTTTTTCTATCACAAATAACAGCAGCGAAACGGTTAGAGGTATTCAGATTTTAATACCGACATCGGGATCGGTTGACGTTGGCTATGTTGAGGGATTTTCTGCAGTGTATGATGCGGCGCTGGGAGGCGTTGTGGCATATTATTCGACAGAGATTGCAGCGGGAGCAACGGTTAGCAGCTCTTCTAATAAAGTTGGTTTTGGAAAACAGCCGTCTATTTCCGTTGGAGAATCTAATGTCATTGCTGTAAATTGTGCAGGTCCAAGTACCGGTGATGAACTGAATTATGAATTAACCGGACGTAAAGATGTTGCATATGCGGACACTCCGGTCGGCAGACATGGTAAACTGTCAGTACAGAAGGTTGACGGCTATGCGGCACCGATCATGGTGGATCAGAATGGTGTGCCGACACAGCTTCGTGGAGCCAGTACCCATGGTATGCATTGGTTTCCGCAGTATGTCAATCAGAATGCGTTCCAGACATTGCGTGATGATTGGGGAATCAATATGGTTCGATTGGTCTGTTATCCACGCGACGTTGGATCGGTTGGATATTTGACGGGTGGAGACAGTACCAAACAGCAGCTTGATACATTGATTCAAAATGGTGTCGATTATGCAACCAAGCTCGGAATGTATGCGTTGGTAGACTGGCATGTGCATGCTTACAATCCAAATGAGTATTTGAAAGAGGCAAAGATATTCTTTACAAAGTACGCAACAATGTACAAGGATCATGATAACGTGTTATATGAGATTTGCAATGAGCCGACAGGCACAAATTGGTATAGTGGCAATGGCAAAGATCTTTATACATATTGTAGTGAAGTCATTAAGACGATACGTGACATTGATCCGGATGCGATCATTATATGCGGAACGAATACTTGGTCACAGGATGTCGATCAGGTAGCGGCTAAGCCGATGAAAGCTCTTGGTTATGAAAACATCATGTATACGTTCCATTTTTATTCCGCAACGCACAAAGAGAATTTAATGGAAAAAGTACGTCTGGCAACCAAGGATGGAACACCGATCTTTGTTACCGAATTTGGTATATGTTCAGCAGATGGTAATGGAAGTTATGACACGGAAAATGCGGATCGGTGGATCGCGTTGTTGGACGAATTAAATATTAGTTTTGCATGCTGGAGTTATAGTAATTGTAATGAAAAATCGGCGTATTTTAAGAGCAGCTGCAGCAATGCCGGGGGCGATTGGACAGCAGATGATCTGACAACAACCGGTAAGTGGCTGATCAATACCTGTCGAGCACACGAGGAGAAAGAAAATGCATCCTATCCGGCAGTATCACCGTCAGCAGGACCGACGAAAGCACCGACGGTAACGGAAAAGCCGACGACAGAACCGACGAAAGCACCAACTGTAACCGTAAAACCAACGGCAGAACCGACGAAAGCACCGACAGTAACCGTAAAACCAACGGCAAAACCGACGAAAGCACCGACGGTAACCGAAAAGCCAACGGCAGAACCGACGAAAGCACCGACGGTAACCGTAAAACCAACGGCAGAACCGACGAAAGCACCGACGGTAACCGAAAAGCCAACGGCAAAACCGATAAAAACGCCGACACCAACGGCAGAGCCAACAAAAGCGCCGGAACCAACGGCAGCACCGATAAAAACGCCGGAACCAACGGCAGAGCCAACGAAAGCACCGGAACCAACGGCAGCACCGATAAAAACGCCGACACCAACGGCGGAACCGACGAAAGCACCGGAACCAACGGCAGCACCGATAAAAACGCCGACACCAACAGCAGCACCGACGATAACATCGGTACCTAGTGATGATCCGACTGAAAGTGCTGCTCTAAGTGAGAAACCAACGATCACACCAACGCAGAAGCCGGGAATTCAGGCGACCGGAATGCGCGTTATTGCCAGTGTGAAAAAGGTAAGTAATCTTCCGGTAAAATCGAAATTGCAGCTTGCAGCAGGAAAGAGCATGCAGCTTACGGTGACTTTGTTGCCGACAGGAGCTAAGCCTCAGAAACTAACGTATACCAGCAGTAAACCATCAATAGCAAAAGTAAGCGGTAGTGGTAAGATTGTTGCTGGTAAGAAAGCCGGAACGACAGTGATCACGATTCGTACAGCGAATGGATTGCAAAAGAAAATTACCATTCGCGTTATGAAAAAAGCGGTGAAGAAGATCAAACTGTCTGGCGTTAAGAAGTTAAAGGTTGGTAAGAAACTCAAACTGAAAGCCAAGATCACGCCTAAGAAAAAGTATGCGTCTGCCACGGTATTCTGGGTATCTGGTAATACTAAAATTGCAACAGTGACACAGAGCGGTGTTGTAAAAGCGAAGAAGAAAGGCAAAGTTAAGATTACTGCAATTGCAACGGATGGCAGTGGTAAGAAGAAAGTGATCAAACTTACCATTAAATAAATTTTAACAGATCGACTTAGAAATAAGTGGTAAATATGCCTTTTGAAAATTTAGAAAAAGAACAACCAAGTATTGGTTGTTCTTTTTTGCTTTATAGGAAACTTGTCGTTTCCTATAAAGCGAAAAACGCTCCGCGAGGATGCGCATCTCGCAGAGAAGAAGTTAGCTGTAAACAGCACCGCTCGAGCGCGAAAGAGTCGCAAGCGACTCTTTGTTCTTTAATCGGAAATTGCTGTCTGGCAATCTTAATTTTTTCTTAAGGAAACGGACATATATTACAGCCATAAATGTTGTAATATATAACCAAGGAGAAAATTATAAGCTCCATCGTAATATTACTATTGTAGCAAAACGGACAGCGCGATCAATTGTCCAACATAGAAAGGAGAGAGTAATATGAGGATGAAAAAATATGTAATGACGCTGGCATTATGTATCGCTGCAGGAGTTATGCTGACTTTACCGGTGCAGGCAGATGCAAAGTCAACCGGGAAGTTGAGCAAAAACATCAAATGGTCTTTGAACTCTGATGAGACAGTATTGACAATCACAGGAAAAGGAACGGTGGATATCCGTAAATTTCGTAAAGAGGGAAGATACAAATGGCCTGGTTCAGAAGCGGGACAGCCGGCAATTTTTGACAAGCTGGTGTTTGGAGAGGGGATCACAACAATTTCATCTGGCTTTTTTTGTATTGAGGGTATCAAAACGATTTCACTGCCAAAGAGCTTTAAGAAGATCAAAGCGTCCAATGAAATGGATGCCGTCAATGGCTCTTTTGAACCATACAGCACGACATTAAAGAAAATACAAGTTTCTAAGAAAAACAAGAAGTTCTCTGTCAGTAAGGGCATCTTGTATTCAAAGGACAAAAAGAAGTTGTACATTTATCCAAGTGGCAAGACGGAGAAAAAATTTGCAATACCTTCCAAGGTAACCAAAATTTGCAGACGTGCCTTTTATGGAAATTCCATAGAGAGTGTTATTATGGGAAATAAGTTGCGTGAAATTGGTCGGCAGGCTTTTGCGAAAACGGAGTTAAAGTCTGTAAAGCTTCCAAAGTCGTTGAAAATTATTGAAGATTCTGCGTTTGACAGCACTCAGATTTCATCTGTAGAATTGCCAAAGGGCCTTAAGCGGGTAGGAAATCATGCGTTTGGAAACATCAAAGATTTATCGACAATCATCGTACGATGCAATTGTAAACTAAATTATGTGTTTGCAGACAGTGGTTTTCAAACAAATCTTCAAACCTATGACCGAGAGAACTATACGGATTTTCGAATTGTATTGGGTAAGGAATTAAATGCAACAATATATCGTTTGTTTGCTGATTTTGCAGATCACATAAGACTTGGCAAGATGAAAGTTGAAGTTGAGAAAGGCAATAAGACATATTACATCAAAGACGAGGCGGTATACGCTAAACGAGGGGATCGTCTGAAAGAGAGCTTTAAGAAGTTAAATGGTAAAGAGCAATCATAAGAAGGGAGTGATTTTTATGAAAAAATGGAGACAGGTAGCAGTAGTCATGCTTTGTCTGATGGCAGCGTTGACTATGACAATGACAGCAGATGCCAAGACAAAGAAAAAGCAGCCGAGCGGTAAAGTATGCAGTGGGGTGAAATGGACATACAATAAAAAGAGTAAAACATTAACCATAACTGGAAAGGGATATGCTAAAATTACCGGGTTTTATGACAAATCACTGAGCAGTTATGAGTGGCCGTGCTCGGAAGATTCTGTATTGCCGGTGTTTACGAAGATTAAATTTGGAGAGGGGATTACGCAGGTCGATTATCGATATTTTGCAATGGAGGGCATCAAGCAGATATCGTTGCCAAAATCTTTTAAAAAGATTAAGTATGCAAGCCCGGTTCGTGTCAATGGAGCTTATGAAGGCTGGAGTACAACCTTAAAAAAGATTTCTGTAAATAAAAAGAATCGTAACTTTTCATCATCAAAAGGTGTATTGTATTCGAAAGACAAAAAGACAATTTACATATATCCTTCGGGCAAAAGTGTCACCAATTATAAGTTATCCGATAAGGTGACGACGATCGCACCGTATGCATTTTATGCAGCGGATATGAAATCAATTCAGCTTTCTTCAAAGCTAACAACTATTGGAGAGTGTGCATTTCAGTATTCAACAGTCAAGACGGTTACCGGCGGCAAAAAACTTCGAGTGATAGGACAGATGGCTTTTTATGAAGCCGATGGATTGACCAACTTTGCCTTTGACAGTGCACTTAGAAAAATAGGCAGCAATGCGTTTTATGCCTGCAGGCTGCAAAGTGTAACTCTTCCGGAAAAACTGGTATCTGTAGGAAATTGTGCGTTTATGGCAAACGAAGAATTGCGTTCTTTGACGATATTATGCAGATTAAATTTGGGAGAAATCTTTCTGCTTTGTACGAAAAAAATGAATTATAGCAAGTCGGAATATGATTACCGACCAATTACGGTAAAGCTTGGGAAGAATGCTACCGGACCGCTTACGACACTCATAGACGATTTGGGGCAGCAGATCACTTTTGAGGTGGATAATGCCAATCCGATATATTACGTGAAAGCCGGGGTGCTTTATAAGAGAAAGGGAAACGAAGTATGCTATCCCCAAAAAGCATCGTAATATCTTGCAATATGCATAATAAAATATATAATTAAAATATATTTTTGTAAAAATTGTACATGAAATTTTAAAAATCATGTTGCAATACAGCTACGAAAATGTTAAGATAGTTTTCGTAGCAAAAGAAATAACTCATGGGGGAGTTATTTCGATAATGTATTGGGCGTGATTGGGATGTAGAAAGACATTTTTTGTGGGGACAAAGGATGTCTTTTTATTGTACGTGATGGTGACGGATATCGTTAATGTGTTTGCTTCTTTTTTCATGAATTAATATCAAAAATATGTGGATTTTTTGGGATTTATCGGTATAAATATTGGGAAAGTATCGGTATTTCTTATGGATTTCTATTCATATTTTTTGGTGATGATTTGTGTTATTTTGTCACAAAAACGCACAAGTTTCTCAATCTGCCGGGAAGGAGAAGGATTATGGCTTTTCGTAAAAAAGCACTTGCTATTGTCATGAGTATGGCAATGGTAGCAACTTCGCTGTCAATTCCAACAACGACAGCCAAAATGGCGGAAGCCGCCGGCACAACATTTAACAACCTTAATCAATCGCAGATTACAGAGGCGATGGGTGTAGGTTACAACCTTGGTAACTCATTGGAGGCTGCAAGTTCCGGAACACCGAATGAAACAGCATATGGCAATCCAAAATTAACAGAAGACTTAGTTTTGGCAGCCAAAGACGCAGGATTTAAATCTATCCGTATTCCGGTATCCTATCTTAGCATGATTGACGACAACAATGGATACAAGATCGACTCTTCTTGGTTAGATCGTGTACAGCAGGTTGTTGATTATTGCGTTGACAATGATATGTATGCAATTGTCAACATGCATGGAGACGGTTATACGACAGTAACAGGTGGCTGGTTATTATGCGGCAGTTCTGATCAGACCAAGATCAAAGCAAAATATAAAGCGTGCTGGGAGCAGATTGCAGATCGTTTCAAAAACTATGATGAGCATCTGATCTTTGAGTCCATGAATGAAGAATTTGATGGAACTTATGGAACACCTAGCAGAACGGCTTATGCAAATATAAATGCCTACAATCAGATTTTTGTGGACACCGTAAGAAAAACCGGTGGAAACAATGATCAGAGATGGTTATTGATTCCGGGATGGAATACCAATATTGATTACACGGCGGAGAATTACGGATTTGCACTTCCTACCGATGATTATCTGTCTTCTAAGATTGCATCAGGCGAAAAGAGAATTATGATCTCTGTACATTATTATGATCCATGGGATTTCTGTGGAACAGAGTCCGGTGCAACCACACAGTGGGGAGACAGTATTACGGATTATTCGAAGAGAGCAAGCTGGGGAGATGAGTCCTATATGGCATCTCAGTTCAAAAAGATGTCCAGCAAATTCGTTTCACAGGGATATCCTGTGGTGATCGGTGAATTTGGTGCCATCAATAAAGCAAGTTATGACAGCCAGAATAAAGTTTGCCGTGCAGAGTATTATCAGAAAGTCTGCTATTATGCAAAGCAGTATGGATTGATTCCGGTAGCTTGGGACAATGGATACAACGGAGACTATGGTTTTGCGATCATTGACCGTTATTCCAACAAGGTTGTTCATCAGGAATTGATGGACGCTATGATGGAAGTGTATGGTGGTAATGAGTCCGCAACGGCAACAGGCATTCAGTTAAACAAGAGCGAGTTGACAATTCACATTGGTGATGAAAAACAGCAGCTTACAGCAGCATTAACACCATCGGACAGCAAGGATAAAGTTCTTTGGAGCTCCAGTGATGAGTCAGTAGCTGCCGTTAATTCCAAAGGTCAGGTAAGTGCAGTAGGAGCAGGAACTTGTACGATCACTGCATCTGTTCCATTAGGATACAAAGCAACCTGTAAGGTGACGGTACCACAGGCCAACTATGTACGTGCGAAATTATATTTATTAGAGACAGCAAGCTGGCAGTCAGTCATCAGTGATGAATATGTTGATATTTATTCAGAAGGAGGAAAATTCTCCTTGTCCTTAGATGCGACTAAGAGTCAGTTGCAGAATATTGGTTCTTTGTATATCAAAGATATCAATGTTGCTGATGATGAGGCATCTGTATTTGACAAAGCAACTTTGAAAGTAACATCATTTGAAATTAACGGACAGAAATATACCATGAAAAATGGAAAATTTACGTATGATGTTTCACAAAAAGCATCAGATGATGGATTGATCTGTCCAGTCTTTAATTTCTCATTTATTAATGTGTGGGCGAATACACATGTAAACAACGTAACTGTGGAAAATGCAAATTACAAGGCATATTTCAATAATGTAAATTACCAGACAACGAATAAGGTAACCATGAACTTTGAGGTGTCCGGTATTAATGGTGGCAGTGATGTTCAGCCAACAGCAGCACCAACAGTAGCACCAACAAAGGCACCAACAGCAGCACCAACAAAGGCACCAACAGTAGCACCAACAAAGGCACCAACAGTGGCACCAACAAAGGCACCAACGGCAGCGCCAACAAAGGCACCAACGGCAGCGCCAACAAAGGCACCAACGGTAGCACCAACAAAGGCACCAACGGTAGCACCGACGAAGGCTCCGACAGTAGCACCAACCGCAGCTCCGACACAGTCACCGGTTATTTCGGATACGACGGAGATTGTATCTAACTTAGAGTCTACGTATGCAACGAACGATCCACAGTGGTTGTTAAATGCATCTGACGATGATATTGTTACTGTAGTTTATACTTGTACAGATCCTTCCCATGGTAACTGGGGCATTTTAGGATGGGGTGCATCTGTAGACAATGTATGGCAGAGTGGTGATAATTATTCTGCGGCAAGTAATGCAACGGATAAAGTAACGAAGACATATACAGTCAAAGAATTAAAGGCAACCATGAACATTAAGAGCACATCAAAGGTTACCTATTTGTGCTTGTCTGCTTGGAACGGTGGCAAGATCGTAAGTCTTACACTTTCTAAAGTAGGTGGAGAGACTCCACAGCCAACCGTAACGCCAACAGTAGCACCGACAGCTACACCGACGGTAGCACCGACAGTAGCACCGACAGCTACACCGACAGTAGCACCGACAGTAGCACCAACAGTAGCACCGACAGTAGCACCAACAGTGGCACCGACAGCAGCACCAACCACAGAGCCTTCCGGGGACAGCAAAGTAACAGGCTCGGTAAAACTTACCAGTAATTGGGGCAGTGGCGGAATTGCAGAGATCACTCTTACCAACAATACAGGTGTCAGCTATACCGATGGATGGACGGTAGAGTTTACCTTAGACCGCGAGATTACTTCTATGTGGAGCGGTACTTGTGAGAGTCTTGGCAATAATCGTTACCGCGTAAGCAATCCAGGCTGGGATGGCAATTGGGCAAATGGTAAAACAATCACATTAAATTGTGGTGTTGGTGGAGGCAGCAACGTACCAGCGATCACAGATATCGTGATAAAATAATGAGTACTGTGCGCAATTATTATGATATAATGAGCACATAGTGTGCTCATCTTGGGAGTTTCTCTGAAACTCCATTATGCGCAGAAATCGTGCGCAATTATTACGATATAGTTGTTACAGATAAAGGAAGCCCTTACATTAGAGGCTCCGAGAACTCTTGCAACTGTTTTCAAAATATTAAGGAAAGCAGAAAAAGATGTATCGGAGCCTCTTTTTAATTGATAGGAAAATGCTCGTAACGTAGGGGGAAGCCAAAGCAAAGCGCTGGCTTTGCTTTTTTATTGAAGATTATTTAGGTTGGCTTGATATTCGCGTGGTGATATACCCTCGTTTTTTTTGAAAACTTTACTAAAATAAAAACCATTACAAAAACCCAATTGATCAGCAATCTGCGTTACAGTAAACTGTTTGCTGGATAGTAAGATTTTGGCCTGCTCAATGCGGTATTTTTCAAGAAAAGCAAAAATAGTCTCACCAGTTACTTCCTTAAATTTACGGTTCATGTAATCAAAATTATGATGAAATTGTTTTTCTAAAAGGACACTTGTGATTTTTGTTTTGTAATTACTTTTCAGATAAGAAAGTAATGGGAGCGCGGAAAATGTGCCAATGTTATTTGGTGGAAATAACGCATTAATATGTGCACGACATATTTTTAACAGCAGCATTGCAAAATTGCAATTTATCATGCTTTGATGATAAGGGCTACCCGGTACTGCATTGTTTGTGGCAGATATAATTTCATTAAGGACTTCATAATAAGAAGCTTCTGAAAGTGTTGCATTCTTTGGAATAAGTATTTGTTCGCATGGTTTGTACTGTAATGGGGAAGCATTAAGTTCACTATGCATTGAAAGAAATTGGTGATAAACTTCTTCTTCGGACAGCAACAGTTCTTTTTGTGGGTTCCATTGAAAATGAATATAGTAATAACTTACCGGAGAATTACTTTGGACACCAAAGTGGCATTTATCAGGACATAATAGCAGGGTCTGTCCGGCACTTAAGTGGTAAATAGTATCTTCTTCCTGCAAAAGCATACTGCCATTTGTGATGAAATATAGAATCCAGTCAGAGGGGGTGCGGCGAAAATGCTTGTTAGGAGCAGGAACAGAAACTGATCCGGACAATGTGACGTGTGGAAGAGATTGTAAATTGGTTATAAAATATGTTTGCTTCATAAACTACTCCTTAAAAGTCGCTATTATATATGCTTGTGTCGCTATAAATCATGGAATGCCAGTTGCGAAAATGGTAACATAGGAAGAGCAATAAGTCAATTACGATTAAAGGAGGGAATGAAAATGCTGAAAAATAATAAAAGAAGTTTACAAGTGACAGCAATTGCTATAACCGTCACATTATTGCTTGTCGGAGCCTCTGGGCATGTGGCTGCAAAAGCGAAAAAAATAACGATCAATCATAAGAAAATGACACTCGCGATTGGTCAAAAACGAGCACTAAAAGTAAAAAATACAAAAAAGAAAGTGAAATGGATCAGTAAAAATAAAAAAGTTGCTATTGTTAATAAAAAAGGGATTGTTACAGCGAAGAAAAAGGGATCAGCAAAGATTGTTGCACGTATCGGAAAGAAAAAATATACCTGCAGAGTAACGGTTAAGCCTAACAAAAAGATAGCAAAAATAAAGAGTACTAAGAAACCGACTTATACAATGCGTCCAATTGCATCAAAAGTACCAGTAGTGTCTCAAAAGCCGACGATTGTACCAACAGCAACGGTTAATCCAACGCCAACACCGATACCATTACCGACAGTGAAGCCGACACCTGTTCCGGATGAGGGGTGGCAGACCGGGAAGGTCAGCGGATCAGAAGAAGATTATAATAAATATTTTGCATTAAATATGAAACACTATACAAAGAAACAGGAAGGAACGGTGCTTGGAACGATTGAAAGCATTACGTATCCATCCAAAGTTGTTGGAGCAGAACGCGAAGCATATGTGTATTTGCCACCACAGTATGATAGCAGCAAAAAATATCCGGTATTATACATGATTCACGGAATTGGCTGTGAGAGAGGACAGTGGGTTGGCATGTCCTTAAAAAATATATTAAGCAATATGATTTGCAGAGGTGAGGTTGCACCATTTGTAGCTGTTATACCAAGTGTTGTTCCAAAAGATGGCGTGTCGTCAAATACGCTGGGACCAGAGAATATTGGCGCATTCACCATGTTTGAACAGGAATTTTTACAGGATCTAGAGCCATATATTCTTGAAAATTTTGCCGTGTCATCCGACAGAAAAGATACCGGAGTATGTGGTCTGTCTATGGGAGGCATGGAGGCATTACATTTAGGATTTGCCATTAAAGATCATTTTAATTATATTGGATCTTTTTCAGCGGCACCGACATTGGATCAAAGTTTATTAAATACGAATGGCTGGAAAAATGTGCCGGAAACTGTACTCCTTTGTAGCGGGACAGCAGACACAACAATAGGAGATAATCCTTATAATTATCATAAAACATTGGAAGAGAACAAGGTGGATCATATTTGGTATATGTATCCGAACGGTACACATGAAGCAAAAGTATGGCAAAACGGATTGGTAAACTTTTTGCTTAGAAGTTATCGGTAACAAGAGAAAGTTTTCGTATGTAATTACGGAGACTTCGTAGATTATGCTTTCAAAATAACCTTTTATATTAAGGAACCGACATAAGTAGTAGGATAATGAAAATGTATAATGCATTTCTGAATAATTCCTACATATATGTCGGTTCTTGCATGTTATGGGGAAAGGGAGTGCTTGTAGAGAACAACATTCATTGAAACAAAATAGGACAATATGTTATGATATGTTTTAGCAATGATTGAGAGATCAATGCGGATGGCGGTCTGGCATCAAGATCCGGTGGTGTACTTTATGTATGGCCAATTGGTAAGATCGTGCTGATAGCGGTTGTGATCTATGTATTTTGTATGCTTGCAGGACATGTCAATAAGAAAATGATAAAAAATTAGCACTCACTCTTGACGAGTGCTAATAAAAGTGATATAACAATCATCAGAGGGACCAAAATAGTCAGATAGTGTACTACATAGTTCAGCATTAGCAGGCTATGTAGGCATATGGATTTGTTTGAGACAGAAAGGATTGGTGATTGTATGAATATCAGTAAATTTACACAAAAATCACAGGAAGTAGTACAAGGCTGTGAGAAAATCGCCATGGATCATGGTCACCAGGAAATCGGTCAGGAGCATATGCTATCCGCTATGATGACAGTAGATGATAGCTTGATCCGCAAACTGATCGAGAAAATGGGAATTGCACCGGAAGCATTTCAGGCGCAGATAGAAGGACTTTTACAAAAACGTCCAAAGGTTGTCGGCGGCGATCTTCGGATTGACAAATATTTAAACGAAGCATTGATTTATGCGGAAGATGAAGCAAAACGGATGGGAGATGAATATGTTTCCGTAGAGCATCTGTTTTTGAGTGTGTTAGCGCATCCGAGCAAAGAGATCAAGCAGTTGTTTAAGCAGTGTCAGATTGATCGAGAGCGATTTTTGCAGGTGCTTTCCGAGGTGCGCGGTAATCAGAGGGTTACCAGTGACAATCCGGAAGCAACGTATGACACGTTGGAAAAATATGGCACAGATCTGGTAGAACGTGCCAAAGAAGGTAAGCTGGATCCGGTGATCGGACGAGATGCGGAAATTCGTAATGTTGTGCGTATTCTTTCGCGTAAGACGAAAAACAATCCGGTCTTGATCGGTGAACCCGGCGTTGGTAAGACTGCCGCTGTTGAGGGCTTGGCACAGCGTATTGTTCGCGGAGATGTGCCGGAAGGACTCAAAGACAAGAAGATCTTTGCGTTGGATATGGGCGCTTTGGTAGCGGGTGCGAAATACCGTGGCGAATTTGAGGAGCGTTTGAAAGCGGTTCTTGAAGAAGTGAAGAAGAGTGAAGGACAGATCATTCTGTTTATTGATGAGCTGCATACGATTGTCGGTGCCGGCAAGACCGATGGCGCTATGGACGCCGGCAATATGCTCAAACCAATGCTTGCCAGAGGTGAATTGCATTGTATTGGTGCTACGACATTGGATGAGTATCGTATGTATATTGAAAAGGATCCGGCATTGGAACGTCGTTTCCAGCCGGTTATGGTCAATGAACCAACAGTGGAAGATACGATTTCAATACTGCGTGGCCTGAAAGAACGCTATGAAGTATTCCATGGTGTCAAGATTACGGATTCTTCGCTGGTGGCAGCCGCAACGTTGTCCAACCGATATATTTCGGATCGTTTCCTGCCTGATAAGGCGATCGACTTGATCGATGAGGCCTGTGCTATGATCAAGACGGAGTTAAATAGTATGCCGGCAGAACTCGATGAAGAGCGCAGACGTATTATGCAGATGGAAATCGAGGAGGCAGCACTTAAGAAAGAGACCGATCATTTGTCTGTGGAACGTTTGGAGGAACTGCAAAAAGAAATGGCAGAACTTCGCGATGATTTCAATGCCAAGAAAGCAAAGTGGGATAGCGAAAAGGCATCTGTTGATACGGTAAATAAGTTGAAAGAGCAGAGAGATGCGCTTCGTACAGAGATTGAAACGGCAAAGCGCAACTATGATCTGAACCGTGCTGCAGAGATCCAGTATGGACAATTGCCGGAGTTAGAGCGACAGCTTGAGGCAGCAGAAGAAAAGGCAAAAGCAGAAGATCGTACTTTGGTGCAGGAATGTGTTACAGAGGAAGAGATTGCCAAAATTATTTCTCGCTGGACTGGAATTCCGATCGCCAAACTTACGGAAGGCGAACGAGAAAAAACACTGCATTTGGAGGATGAACTGCACAAACGTGTCATTGGACAGGAAGAGGGCGTCCGTTTGGTCGCAGAAGCAATCTTACGTTCTAAGGCAGGTATCAAAGATCCTACGAAACCAATTGGTTCTTTCTTGTTCTTAGGACCGACAGGTGTTGGTAAAACGGAACTTGCTAAGAGCTTGGCGGCATATTTGTTTGACGATGAGACGAATATGGTTCGTATCGATATGAGCGAATATATGGAGAAACATTCTGTGGCTCGTCTGATCGGAGCGCCTCCGGGATATGTTGGATATGAAGAAGGTGGACAGCTCACCGAAGCAGTACGACGTAAACCGTATTCTGTTGTACTGTTTGATGAGATTGAAAAAGCACATCCGGATGTGTTTAATGTATTATTGCAAGTGTTGGACGATGGCCGGATTACCGATTCACAGGGTCGTACCGTTGATTTCAAAAATACAATATTGATATTAACTTCTAACATTGGTTCCTCATATTTGTTGGAAGGCATTGATGAAAACGGAGAGATCAGCGAAGAAGCACGTAAAGCGGTGCTGGATCAACTGCACGCTTCTTTCCGTCCGGAATTTTTGAATCGTTTGGATGAAACGATCCTCTTTAAGCCGCTTCGTCCGCAGGATATTACCGGTATTATCGATATCTTGCTTGCAGAGCTGAATGAACGTTTAGCAGAAAAAGAATTGCATGTATCTTTGACAGATGCTGCCAAAGCGTTTGTTACAGAGCAGGCATATGATCCATCCTTTGGTGCACGTCCGTTGAAACGGTACTTGCAGAAGAATGTAGAGACACTGTTAGCCAAAAAGATTCTTCGTGGCGATGTGCATATGGGCGAGGAGATCGTGCTGGATGTTAAGGATGACGCATTGTATATACAGTAAATAGTATGTATGATCTGTGCTCACGATGAAGTACGAAAGTACGCATAAATATGTGGCTTTTGAAAGAAGCATAAAGTATAAAAGGACTGTTCTATTCGCACTGTTATTTCGTGGATAGACAGTCCTTTTTTTGATAAAATTCTGTGTATATGGTATACTGATTTCAAGTAATTTAAGGGACGGATTTATACAGTTAAGAACAAGGTTGTTTTTACGGATAAGAGTAAAAATAACAGCATAAGATATTTATACGAGGAGGCTTCATATGATAAATAGAGATATTGCAAACAGAATTATTCAGCCAAAGAATCAACGGGTAAAAAGATGCAGATTTTGTGGGCATAAACTCACTTTTAGAGAGAGGCATAAAGTCAGTGAAAAGGGGGTTGTGCTTTGCCCGAAATGTGGAGAGGTTTACAGAAATCAGAAAGTGGTGTATTAATAATGGGTAAATAGATTATTTAAGTGTTTTGCACTGTCTTGCCTTTATCGGAAGTTATTCATCGATAAAGTATCTTGTTTAGGATACGATGCGGTTCAATTGCCGATGTTGCTCATGCTCCGAGAATCTGCTATAATAGGAAAGTTGCATTAATACAGCGAAAGATTTTGCAGGGAATCTGTGCTGCAAAATAAAGCAGATTAGAAATGGAGATATAAATGACGTTTGAAGAAATGTGTTTGGATACAAGAATAATGCGTGCAATTGCGGAAATGGGTTTTGAACAGCCAAGTCCGATTCAGGCGCAGTCGATACCGATTGCGGTAGAGGGAAAGGACATGATCGGACAAGCGCGTACCGGAACGGGTAAGACGGCATCGTTTGGAATACCGATGTTGCAGCGGATCAATCCGAAAGACAAAAGTCTGCAGGCAATCGTCTTGTGCCCAACGCGAGAACTTGCAATTCAGTCCGCCAATGAAATTCGCAAATTAGCAAAGTTTTTGCATGGGATCAAAGTGCTTCCGATATACGGAGGACAGGAGATCAGCAAACAGATCCGTTCCTTAAAAGGTGGTGTACAGATCGTGATTGGTACACCGGGACGAGTGATGGATCATTTGCGCCGTCATACATTAAAACCACAAACGGTAGATATTGTGGTTTTGGATGAAGCGGATGAAATGTTAAATATGGGATTTCGAGAGGATATAGAAACTATTTTGGGACAACTGCCAGAGGAGCGTCAAACAATGCTTTTTTCGGCAACAATGCCAAAGCCAATCTTGGAAATTGCGAAGCGTTACCTGCATGAGCCGGAGATTGTGAAAGTGATTCAGAAAGAGCTTACTGTCCCAAAAATCGAACAGTATTATTATGAAGTTAATCCGCGCAAAAAGAATGAGGTGCTGTCCCGGTTGTTGGACATGTATGATCCGAGTTTGTCGTTGGTATTTTGCAATACGAAGCGAAAAGTGGATGAGTTGGTTGCAGATTTAAAGGGTAGAGGATATTTTGCAGAGGGACTGCATGGTGATATGAAACAGAGCCAGAGAGACCGCGTGATGAATGGCTTTCGCAATGGACGTACCGATATTTTGGTTGCCACAGACGTGGCGGCGCGTGGTATTGACGTTGATGATGTGGAAGCGGTTTTTAATTATGATGTTCCACAGGACGATGAGTACTATGTGCATCGTATCGGAAGAACGGGACGTGCCGGACGTGAAGGAAGAGCATTTACGCTGGTCGTTGGCAAGGAAATATACAAACTAAAAGATATTCAGAGATATTGCAAGACAAAGATCCGCAGACAGCCGATCCCTTCGGTGAATGATGTGGCTGCCATTAAAGTGGAGAAACTGTTGGAGCAGGCAGGAGAGTTGATCGCTACAGATGGTTTGGGCAGAATGATGGATCTGTTAGAGGAATATTTGGATGGCAGTGATTATTCGGCAACGGAAATGGCAGCAGCTTTGCTGGCAATGCAGTTAGGAGAGACAAGCACACAGACGCTTCCAAAAGAAGAGTTTGGAGATACCGGTGCAGAGCCGGGTATGGTGCGTATGTTTATGAATATCGGCAAAAAAGATCGTGTACGCATTGGTGATATTTTGGGTGCGGTTGCCGGGGAGAGCGGAATGGAAGGTGCTCTCGTAGGAACAATCGATATGTACGATAATTTTTCGTTTGTAGAGGTTCCGCAGGAATATGCGGCGGCTGTATTAGAAGCAATGAATCACAGTAAAATCAAGGGACGCAGGGTGAATATGGAACCGGCTAAAAATGTGAGGAACTGATCGAATCACCAATGGAATTGTGAGAAATCTGTGTCATTGCCTATCTCCTCTTACAGCATTATTGGATGAAGCGGGAAAGTATTGATTTAAACCGGACAAGTTGTTAAAATAAAAAGCAAAATGAGGCGATGGCGAGGAGGTGCATTCAATGAACGTGATACAGGGGAAAACGATAGCCGTTCGTGAGGTTGAAACCTATGGAGCGAATGCGAAACCATTGTCCCCGAGAGAGATTGAGACTTGTGGAGTGAATGCGAAGCCACTGTCACCGAGAGAGATTGAGACTTGTGGAGCAAATGCGAAGCCACTGTCACCGAGAGAGATTGAGACTTGTGGAGCGAATGCGAAGCCGCTGTCGCCAAAGAAGATAGACTTTTGCGAGATGAATGTGAAGTCGCCTGCTAATGTGAGGGCGGTGGTATCGAATGCCAGAGAGCCGAGATTACAGCAGATTGTGCCAATAGAGCCTGAGGAAAAAGCTGTAAATCAGGCTGCAGCAGAGATGGCTGTCACGCTTTCGGAAGTGTCTGTGGCGAATCCGAGACAGGGGAAGTTGGATATGACATTGCAGGAGATGTTTGCAGAAAGGAGAGGTATATGACGGCGAATAATATTACGGATGGGAAAGTGCAGGCTTTGCCGATCAAACCGTTGAAGACGCATGCGGGTGAAGCTGGCCGCAGGAGTTCTATTACCAGTTTTGACGATATGCTGAAAGCACAGGGACGCACGAAGTCTACGAAGACGAGTGCGGTGAAACATCTGGACTATTCTGCGGACACGTCAAAGTTAGACCGCACGGGAAGTTCCAGAACAACCTCATCTGCGTCTGGGACATCGACCGGTCAGAGTCAGAAAACGAATCGTACGGTGTCAACCGGAAGTACAAGCACTAAGAAAACGACATCAGCATCGTCTATGAAGACAACGCCTTATGACAGCTATTTTAAGAAAGCAGCCAAAAAATACAGAGTATCCGAAAGTTTGCTTAAGGCAATTGCCAAAGCAGAATCTAATTTCAACGAGAGGGATGTGTCTAGTTCGGGGGCAATGGGCGTTATGCAGTTGATGCCGGATACGGCGCGTGGACTTGGCGTAAAGGATCCCTTTGATCCGGAGCAAAATATTATGGGTGGAGCGAAGTGCATCGCCAGCAAGTTAAAGGAATATAACGGAGATGTAAAGTTAGCGCTGGCGGCGTATAATGCCGGAAGTGGAACGGTACGGCGTGTGGGTGGTATACCATCACAGTGTCGTTCTTACATAAAGAAAGTATTGAGTTATCAGAAAGCTTTTGAAACGGCGAAGAAGGTCTGAGCGAGCTGCTTAAGCAAGGGGGAGCTCATAGAGGGCATGACGTTAAACGGACTGAATTTATAGGGTAAAGAAATTAGCCCTTTTGGTCGAATATATTTATAGGATGTGAGTGTCAAAGTTCATGTTTGGCACTCTTTTTTACTTTATAGGATTCAGGTGCCAAAAAGGTTTGAATTTCTTTAATAAGGATTTCATGATCTTTCGGCACTGATAAAGAGAGGTAGCTAATGAATATAAATGATATCATGTTACAGGGAGATGCGGGATCCGGAACGACGGAAGCATCCTCTAAGTACTATAACGTCGGGAAAAATAATGCGGCAATTGCTGATGCGGGTTATTTGGGGATTCGTGGTAAAGCCGTTCAGACTGATTTTATGATGCCACAGCTACAGGGACTTCGTGAGTCTGGTTCGGAGAATTATACGGGTAGACAGGCAACGGAGATCGCAGCGGATCGTGTGCAAAATGATAATGCTGCCAGTCGCAATCTTAAGGTTGTGACCGGAGAGGATTGTGCCGCACTTGAGGATGAGGATAGTGCTTTGGAAGAATACCAAAAATCCAGTTTGGAGCGCGCCGTTAAGCGTATCCGTGAGGAGCGTGAGTGGAAAGCAGACCGGATGGAAGAAAATAAAGAACTTCGCGAGCAGTTGGCGAACGATTTGGAAAAAATGCAGCAGCAGGGATTTTTGGCGCAAAAGAGCGAGGCACAGATCCGTGACGCACTGCAGGAAGCAAATCTGCCTGCAACCAAAGAATTTGTGGATAAGGTAGCGGGAACGCTGCAGATGAGTATGTCGATCAATGAAATGACAGATGCGGCGAAAGTTTACGTCATACAAAATGGAACCCAGCCGACGATAGAAGCGGTATATCAAGGAATGCATTCCGGTAGTACGGCAGTTGACAACGCATCGATCACTGAGAAAGATATGGCGGCGTATGCACCACAGATCGAACATATCTTGCAGCAGATCGGACGAGGGGGAGCTTCGGATCAAGCGATGGCAAAGTGGCTGTTTGCGAATGAACTGCCGATCACGGCTGAGAATATGCAGACATTAGAGATGTTAGATCAGATGCAGCAGAGTACCTGCTTGGAGATAACGCTGCAGCAGATCGTGCAGACGATGGCAATGGGATTGCCGGCAGAGCAGACAGTTCCGGGGGACAAAGGAATTTGGCTTGCCGGGGATTTGATACAGCAGGTAAAAGAGATCACGGCGCAGGATGTGGAACAGGTAACAACAGAAAGGGCAGATCCGGTGCTGCAGGATTATCTTGACGCACATCAGACAGAGCAAGGCGCTTCTGACCATGAAGTGGGACAGACCGCAGGAACATCATCTAGCCGTGAAGTAGGACAGAGCGCAGGAGTGCCATCTGACCGCAAAACGGGACAGGGAGCGATGAATATATCTGACCGTAAAGTTGGACAAGAAGCAGCGAACACATCTGACCGAAAAGTTGGACAGGAAACAACCGCAATGGCTGGCGAATTGTCGGGACAGGAGACGGCAGAAGTCATGCCTTTGCCGCAGGTTACAGCTTGGCGACAACTTGAGGAAATACGATTAAAAATGACAATCCCGGCAGTGATGTCTATGCGTGCGCAGGGGATATCTGTGGAGACAGAGAGCTTGGCTGAACTTGTGGGTCGTTTGCGGAAAATAGAGATGAGTTATTATCGGACGGATCAGACGGGCGAGGCGGCAGTTACAGAAGACGCACAGATTCATGCGATGCAGGATGCCGTAACGGCAGTGCGTGAGATTGCCGAAGCTCCGGCAGAACTTTTGGGCAGTAGTCTGCGCCAGCATGAATTAATGACGGTGCGGGAACTGCATGGAGCTGCGATCAGTGCGACCAAGAGCGCATGGCAGTATCAACAGGATTATGAGGCGGTTGGTACACAGGTGCGCGCGGATCTGGGAGATAGTATTAAGAAAGCGTTTGCGGGTATCCCGACTATGCTGCAGGAGATGGGGCTGGAGAGCACACCGGAGAATGAAAGGGCAGTACGCATTCTTGGTTATAACCGCATGGAAATCACAGAGGAGAGTATTGCGCAGATCAAAGATTGGGATGCAGAAGTGAATACTTTGATCGACCGGATGAAACCTGCCACGGTACTTGGAATGATTCGAGATGGTATTAATCCATTAGAACATACCGTAACGGAATTGAATGAAATGCTTGCCGATCGTGGAATGACTGCGGCGCAGGAAGAGGAAAGTTACAGTAAGTTTTTGTGGCGATTAGATAAGACGAACGGCATTACTGCGGAAGAAAGACAAAGTTATATTGGAATTTATCGTCTGTTGCATCAAGTGCAGAAAGAAGATCATGCGGCGGTTGGTGCGGTGGTTCAATCCGGTCAGCAGATGGATCTGTCTAATTTGCTGACGGCGGTTCGTTCCAGAAATGCACAGGGGATGGATCATACTGTGGATGACACTGAAAATATTATTCAGGCGGCAGCCGGCAATCAGACGATCACGGATCAGATCATGACAGCTTATTATGAGGAGCGTGCCGGGGAACTAAGAGATATGGCGAAACGGTCACAGAAAGCAGATGGATTTTTGGAGGAGGCAGGGCTGCCAGACACAGTTGGCAATATGCAGGCGGCGCTGAGATTACTGGATGGAGAGACCGCTTTAGATACAGTACTGGAACTTGCTAGAGAGTCACAGTCGGAGCAGGATGTGGTTGGACAGTTGGCATCGGAGACAGCCAATGCAGCGGTTTTGGAGACTGCTATGGATCATGTGGTTCCGCAGGGAGTGGCTGCAAGTGAGGCGTCATCCGAGAAAGAGACGTTTGCAGAGCGTAGACGTGATTTGACGGAACTAACGGATGGATTAAAGGATGTTATGGAAGCCATTGCAGATGGTGAGGAAGATGAGGCAGCACTTGCAGAATATTGTGCCGGAATAGATCATTTTTTGGAAAATATTCTTGAGAAAACAAAGCAGCGTGCCGATATTACATATAGTGAATTTCAAGAGATCAGAGCAACGCGCGGTTTGATGCGGTTACAGCAGGGACTTAGAAATAATCGCAGTTATGCAGTACCGATTCAAACGGCAGACGGCGTTACGCAGATGAATCTTACATTCCGTGAGGATGAAGAACAGGCGGGCAAGGTACAGGTAACCATTTGGCAGCCGTATCGCATTTCTATGGAGATGCAGATTTCCGGGGGCAGTCTTAAGGGACTGGTACTCTGTGATGACAGAGCCGGATACGAGAAATTGAAGCAGCAGGCAGGAGCCTTGCAGGAAACTTTGGAGCAGAATGTGTGTCCGGTGAAAACGATCTCTTATGGAATGGATTTTCGTGCGCAGAATGATTATTCTGCTGCATCGGAGAACGATAATGCAGTTGATACAAAAGCTCTGTATCAGACAGCAAAAGTGCTGGTACAGTATATTTCAGAGGTAGTAGCAACAGAGAATGGAGGATTACAATGAGAATTAACCACAATATTTCAGCGCAGCTTACAAATGTCAGTTTGAAAAAGGTTGACAATAAAGTTTCGGCCAGTTTGGAAAGATTAAGTACAGGCTATAAGATCAACAAAGCAGCAGATGATTCTGCAGGTATGGCGATTTCGAATAAGATGCGAACCCAGATCCGTGCGTTGGATCAGGCGTCCCGCAATTCTGCTGATGGAGATTCGATCATTCAGACGGCAGAGGGTGCGATGTCAGAGATTGAGAATATTTTGCAGAGAATCCGTGAATTGGGTGTACAGGCAGCCAATGGTACGCTTGCTTTGGAAGACCGTAAGGCCGTGCAGGATGAGGTTGATGAGCTGATGGACGAGGTTGATCGTATTGCAGACACAACCCAGTTTAATGGTAAGGGACTGCTTGATGGTTCCGCATCACGTACCGTAATGACGAATACGTTATCCATTCATGCAATTTCGGCGTCTATGGATGTACCAAGAAATGATTATGAGATCACGATCGATGCTATGCCGGAAGCTGCAAAAGCACAGCTTGACTATACGATCCCATCTACGATCAGTATTAATGGGTATAGTTTAGAGATTACGGATGAGTACGATGATACCAGTGTTAGAAAGAAGATTATAGATATGTGTGACGCCATGAATATTGATGTTTCTGGTCCGGATGGATCACTGACACTGACGACACGTGCAACCGGTGCAAACCAGAAGATTTCAGTACGCTCTGCCGGTGCCAATGATGAGACGGTTATTTACGGCAAAGATGCAAAGATCACCTTTGGAACACAGTTTACCCCGGCCGATGGTTTTAGCTATAAAGCAAATGGTGCCGGTATTGTGATCATTGGAAATGATGGATTTGAAATGCAGATCGATGTTACGGATGCCAAAGCGGGTGATAGTGGTATTGTTCGCGTAGAAGATGCCGGCTATATGGTGCTTCAGATTGGTGCCAACGAGCATCAGACGTTGGAGATGGACTTTAAGGAAGTATCTTGCCAAAGCCTGTTCTTACGCAATAAAGAAGGTGTTAATCAGATTAACGCATGTACACAGGAAGGTGCTACGGAGCTTCTCAAAGTGTTGGATGATGCTATTGATAAGATTTCTGCAGCAAGATCCACGCTTGGTGCATATCAGAACCGTTTGGATGCAACAAGAGAGAGTTTGGATGTAAGTGAAGAGAATCTTACGGATGCAATGTCCAGAATTATGGACACAGATATGGCTTCTGAAATGACAGAATATACATCCAACAATGTATTATCACAGGCAGCAACATCAATGCTGTCACAAGCCAATAACCGTCCACAGCAGATTATGAGTTTGCTGCAGAGCTAATTAGTTATCGCTGAATCGCTGAAACTGGTGTGTGAGCAGGATCAGGTAAATATACTGAGATTGGTGCGTGAGCAGGATCAGATATGTATGTTGAAGCTGATTGGAGTGTGACGATCAAGTATGGGCATGGAGGTTAAGCATGACGAAGGAACAGATTAAGGAGTATACCGCACGGGTTGCACAGGCAAACCGGACAGAATTAGTCGTTATTATATATGAACTTTTGCTGGATGAAATACAAGAGGGTAACAAACAATATCAGGCGGGAAATACGGATGCGGGGGAAAAACAGATCCGCAAAGCGCAGGGATATTTACAAGAACTTCTCGGAAGTCTGGACTTTCGCTATGAAATTGCGTTGCAATTACGACAGTTGTATCGTTATGTCAACGAACAGTTGATTGCAACTTTGGTTCAACGCAGACCGATTCATTTAGATGCGGCGTGTGAAGTGATCCGTGGATTGATGGAGAGCTTTGAACAAGTGGCAAAAGAGGATCATTCAGGACCGGTTATGGAGCATTCACAGCAGCTTTATGCCGGATTAACCTATGGAAAAGGTACACTTAATGAAGTATCCCTCGGAGAGGGCAGTACCTATGGAGGAAAAATATGAAAAAGAAACGTGGAGCGGGGATTTTACTGCCAATCAGCAGCCTGCCGTCACCGTATGGAATTGGAACATTGGGAGCAGAGGCGTATGCCTTCGTTGATCAGTTGGCAGAGGCAAAGCAGAGCTATTGGCAAGTGCTTCCGGTAGGACCGACAAGCTTTGGTGATAGTCCCTACCAGTCATTTTCAGCATTTGCGGGAAACCCTTATTTTATTGATCTTGACACGTTGAAAGAGGATGGGCTTCTTCTTTCGGAAGAGATTGAGGAGCAGTATTGGGGAGACGATGTGTCAGAGGTAGATTATGCAGCATTATACGAGGCTCGTTTTGAGGTATTACATAAGGCATATGCGCGAAGTGATCATAAAATGCAGGAAGATTATCAGGCATTTTTGGCGAAGAGCAGCTATTGGCTGGAAGACTATAGTTTTTATATGGCACTTAAATTTCATTTTCATGGACAAGAGTGGTCGTTGTGGGAGGATGGTCTGAAATTCCGTCACAAAGAAACCCTCCGCAAATTTGAAGATCTGCTGGCAGAAGAAATTGATTTTTGGAAGTTTTGTCAGTATCAGTTTTTCATGCAATGGAGTCGGTTGAAGCGGTATGCTAATAGCAAAGGCATCCGTATTATTGGAGATATTCCGTTATACGTTGCCATGGACAGTGCAGATGTATGGACACATTCGGATCTGTTTGAGCTGGATGAGCGTAAGAAACCGATTCACGTTGCAGGGGTACCGCCGGATTGTTTTTCGGAGGATGGACAGCGTTGGGGTAACCCATTATATCGTTGGAAACGAATGAAAAGAGATCATTATGCATGGTGGTATCAGCGAATGAAAGCCAATGCAGCCTTGTATGATGTGATTCGTATTGATCATTTTATTGGTATTGTTAATTACTGGTCAATACCTGCTTCTTGTCCTACTGCTGTAGAAGGTGAGTGGCGCAAGGGACCGGGCAGACATTTGACGAAAGTGATTCGTAAGGCAACGAAAGGTTCGGATATTATTGCAGAAGATCTTGGGATTGTCAGTGATAAGGTGCGTGCTTTGATCAATGAAACCGGTTGGCCGGGAATGAAGATTTTAGAGTTTGCGTTTGATGGAGATGCTTCTAATGAGTATCTGCCACATCAATATAAGAACACGAATTGTCTCGTATATGGTGGTACGCATGATAATCAGACATTGCTTGGTTATTATGGAAACAAATCGGATAAAGAATTAAAATTTATGATGAATTATCTGCATATTAAGCGGGTTTCACAGATTCCAAAGGCGATGTTGCGTGCAGCGTACGCAAGCATTGCGGATACTGTTATATTCCAGATGCAGGATATTTTGGAATTGGACGATACGGCAAGAATGAATGAACCGTCCACAGTAGGAACCAATTGGCGCTGGCGTATGCAGCCGGGAGCCTTTGATGGAAAAAAGATCAAGATGCTTCGCAAAATGTGCAAATTGTATGCTCGATAACCGACATTTATTGCATTGTAAACAGGGGTCAAGTTGCGTCTGGGGACTTTGATTATAATGGTGGAACAGTAGCAAACACATTATACTTTAGCAATTCTTGCAAAGCAAAGCGCTGGCGTTGCTTTTTTGTAGGGAGTACTCCATGAAATATATTTGGTGCAACATAAAGAACTTTTTTAAACATAAAAAACTCATATTTATTTTGACGGTTTTTTCTGTCATTTGTTCTTGTATTATGATTCATTTTTCGTATGGATTATATCAGAACTATCAGTTAAAGAAAGAATATGATCTGTCAGATGAGAGAGAAATTGCATTGAGTTTGCAAGGGGATTTTGATGAAGAATCCGATAAGGAATTAAATGATGATGAAAGTTATTTCAAACCGGTTGATTCTGTAGACAATTATATAACAATGAGTTTGTTAAAGAAATATGTGGCTGAATTTAATAATTCTTTTACAGATAAATTGAAATATATTGAAGCAACAGCGATCGTAGATCAATTACCGTTTCGTATGAACTTTTCGGTGAAGGATGGGACGATCATTAATAGTGATGAATATGAAAAAGAAATAGAGAATAACGCCATGCTGGAAAGTGGGAGGTATTTTACAGACAAAGAATATCGGAACGGGGAGAAAGTTGCTATTTGTTGGGATTATCTTCATTGGAATACGATGTCATCTCCTGTCAGTAGTCGGATGGCAGTCGATAAAAATACGCTGCATATTCAGGGGAAGGATTATAAAATTATTGCCTATGGCATTATTGATGTTGATAGACCTACTATACCGGTCACCTCTTTAGAGGATACAACCCTTTTTCACCAGAGATTAGTATTCCATTTTAAGAAACCAATTCGACAGGAACAGTACAATCTTGTAGTAGAAAAAACAAATAAAATTTTGGGAGACAGGGCAGTAGTTGAGCCGGCAAATCTTCCGGATGATGATGCAGTGTATCTTTATAATACGATTATTATGGTGACGATTTTTATTACCATTGTCTCGGCAATAAATTTTGCGATTTTGTATCGTTATATTCTTTCCAGCAGAAAACAGTCACTTATGGTTTACCGGATTTGCGGAATGAGTTTTGCGAGAGTAGTATTATTGTATTTGGGAGAATGTGTGGTTTTGACGGTACCAGCTTATGTTATCGGTGTTTTGTTGTTTGAGCATGTAATTTTGAAAAAAGTATCAAAATATTATGACTATATGAGTAATAGCTATAGCAGTTATGTTTATATGGTTTTATTTGCTATTTATTTTATACTGTCTTTGTTAATATTACTTTTTATGATCATATATGCATTAAAAACAGACAAAGAGTTAGATGTGAAAGGAGGGGCCCGATGAAATTGAAATATGCAATGTTTGAACAGAAAAAAAATAAACTTATGACGGTGCTGATTTTTTTCCAAATAGTAATTGTGTTCATCATGCTCGTCAGCATTATCTCTGCAATTACATCGAGGTATGAAAAATATAAGCCGTTGGAATGCTTCTTTCAGGGCGATGGTTTGAATATGCATATAAATGATCTGCTAGGCAGAAACGGGCAGCGGTATCTTCCGTTTACAGAATCTTCTGATGTAGAAAAAAGCTTAAAAAAAGCACATATGGTAAGCTCCTATGATGTACAGATGACATTTGACATTGACAATAAAAAGGAAGAATTGGGAACATGGTCTCCGGTTATTGGTTATGATGATGAGTTGATCGCAGCATATACTCCTGAGATAGAATCAGGACGCTGGCTTAGAACAGAGGATGCAGATACGGATATGATCGAGATTGTGTTGGTGCAAAAGGATGACACTCATAAAGTGGGAGAGGTCATAACTTTGACAACTTCTGATGTGGTAAAAGATTCGAGAGAATACAAGTTATCACAACCGGTTCAGGCTAAGATAGTGGGGATTCTTGCAGATGGAGCCAGTCCGATCATGCGTACGATGCATTATGGAGAATATTCTGATTTCAGAGATTATTATTATCCGTTTAACAGGGATGAAGAGGAAAGGGCAATTGTCTTTGTATCCAAGAGAGACATTGAACATAATAATAGGATCCATGCGAAAACGGAACAAGAAAATTTAATAGAGGGTGAAACCTGTATATGGCCATATATCATTTCAGGCCCATGTTTTATACAATATGAGAAAGGAATTACACAGAAGGAAAAAGATTATAATTCAAAATATCTTGCAGTGAATGGAAGATATGAATTTCGTCATACATCCGCAGAAATGCGGGAAAACAGTATGGAATATATTATGAATCAGATGAATATGTTAATTCCTATTTTGATTGCGATGATCATTCTTACGTTGATGTCTATCATTAGCAGTACCGTTATTATGATACGACAAAACATGCACAATTATTCCATTTATTATATGATGGGTTTCACTTGGAAAAGATGCGTGTTGATTCATGTGGAAAGCGTGATTATGATGCAAATGGGGATATTTTTATTTACCATGTTATGTATTGCTATTTGCGAGAAAATTGGTGCGTTAGATCGAATGGTCTTTTCTTTAGGAAAATGGCAGTTGTTGGGTTGTTTCGCTATGATGGTGCTTTTTATTGTATTTAGTATTTTGCTGTCTTTTCTTTTAATTGGGAAGAAATCGGCAAAGGACATTTTAAGGGAGGTAGAATAAAATGGTTCAACTTGATAATATTGTAAAGACCTATAACAAAGGAAAGAGTAACGCTTTTGAGGCACTCCACGGAATATCGCTGACGATAGAGGATGGAGAAATGGTTGCCATTATTGGAACCTCAGGAGCTGGAAAATCCACCTTATTACATATACTTGCTTGTATTGATGGATACGATTCGGGAGAGTATCGTATTGATGACATGACAATTGGCAAAATTTCTGAAAGAAAGATGGCGGCAATTCGTAATGAGAAGATTGGCATGGTAATGCAGGACTTTGCGTTAATAGAAGAATTTACGGCATTGGATAATGTCATGATTCCGTTGGATTTTGCAGCAAGAGGTAAGAAAAAACGGAAAAAAGACAGGAAAGAAATCGCGCGCAAAATGCTTGAAATGGTGCAGATGCAAGATTTTGTCGATAAGCCTGTGAGTAATCTTTCCGGGGGTCAGAAGCAGCGCGTTGCAATTGCTAGAGCGATTGCAAATGAACCTGCGTTGATCTTGGCAGATGAGCCAACAGGAGCGCTGGATACGGAGACAACAAAAGAAATTATGAAAGTATTTATTGATCTGAACAAACAGGGAAAAACAATTGTTATTGTTACCCATGATTTGGCTGTAGCGGAGCAATGCGGCAGAGTGATAAAGATCGAAGATGGGAAGATGATAGAGTGAGAGGTGCTTTGCATCATGCCTCCGTCATGGTTGTTAATGGTGTGAGATGTCGTTATACAAGGAATAGTGAAAATATACAATACTGTGCTGATTCAGTTGTGTAAATTATACAAAAAATGGTTAATCTTTTTTATGTTATTGCGAGTAAAACAGGGAAATGATAAAATAAATTAATTCAGAAAAATTATGTTGTTGCTATTGTTGTATTGATTGTAAATTTTATAAGTAACTTTAAGAGAGGGAGAAGATACGTTATGAAAAAATATGTAAATCCAATTGTTATGGTATTGGTCGGTGTTCTTATTTGCGTGTTGGCAGAGGGAGTGGATCAGCGGACGGTTGTCAAAAAGAAGAATGTAAAGATTGATCAATCGAAGCTTACTTATGATGAAGCGGAACAGTACAGAAGGAGTTTGCCTGACCGAGAACCGGATAACAATAATCTTGTTGCATTAAAGACAAACTTGTTGCCATACGGATTACCGGGAAGACAAAAAGGATGGTATGGAGACTTGCTGGCGGAAAAACTGGGGATTGAAGTGCATTATGTTCAGCCTTTATATTTTGCGGAGCGAGATAGCGATATGGATATGTATTTATTTTTTATGGGAAATGTGAGTTATTATGATGCGGTTAAGGCGGGAGAATTGTTAGATCTGGAACCGACCTTAAAGAAAAATCCTAAGATATATAAGCGCTACAAAAATGCTTTTCAATATATCAAGAAATATACTTATAAAAAAACAGGGAAAAAAGGAATTTACGGTTTCCCGGTCAACCTAAAATCATTTGATGATAAAGGAAGAAAACTTGATTGCGTATCCATTTTGTCGGGATCCAACAACAAGAACAAGGCGATGGATCTTTTGCTGTATTCTGCCTCAGATGAAGGGATTATGAATTGGACGTATGGACCGGAAGGAGAAATGTGGGAACGCAAAAACGGCAAGTATGTCGTATTAAAAGATTGGTCAGCAGAGGAGGGGACTGACGAAGATGAGGAATATGTGGAATATTCTGATTATTCTTCAGATTATATCTGCCCGAGGACGTTGATATATTTAATCCCCAATACTTCTCTGGGAGCAGAATTAACCGGAGTGAAGATTTCTAGGATGTGAGAATGTTTTATGCAACATAAGATTTATCGATTCGATATGGAAATTAATATGTCTTAGACTGAACTGACTATAATGTAACACCCCCCGGCAGACGTTTTTGTCTGCCGGGGGTGTTTGTTGTTATCCTTAAATACGGTTATGCAATATGATGCTATCGTAAGGCATTGGATTACCTCATGTTTTGTCGGATTATTCGAATCCTTTTTTGATCTGTTCTGCGATCGCACCCATATCTTCTTCCGGTTCACCGGGTTTCCAAGTAATATTTACCTGATCATCTTTATAACGAGGAATCAAATGTACATGCAGATGAAATACTGTTTGACCAGCGGCCTCACCATTATTCTGCAAAACATTTAGGCCATCGCAGTTTAAGCTTTTCTTCATGGCAGCAGCACATTTCTTGGCAACTCCCATAATCTTGCTGCAATAATCATCTGGCAGTTCATAGAGATTTGCAGCGTGCGTTTTAGGAAGGATGATGGAATGACCGCGGGAAGCAGGCCCAAGATCCATGATTACATTGAAATCCTCATCTTCGTAAATCGATGTTGTCGGAATCTCTCCATTTGCCAATTTGCAAAAAATACAATCCTTGTCAATATGTTTCTCCATAATATTCCTCCATTCTGCCGCCCTTACAGCGGCACTAATACTATTTGAATTTCAAACTTTGCACGGAGTGGCTACTTGACCACATATTGCTCATTATGTCAGCAATAAATAAAATATTTTGCAGCCGATAAACTAAATTGTTCTGTCATCCGAGAACTAAGATAATTGCCGTAGAACGCAACGTTTTTACGTGATTTCTTATTTTGTTAAGTCTCTGATGAATACATGCCTAAAGGAGTGTCTGAGATGTCCCGGTTTAGCAAGGTATCATCAATTTTTGGACGGGACGCTTTCGCTACGATGCGCTATGTCACGTTACTTAATGTCTCTGAAATACGAGACATAAGTAACGACGAGCGCAAAGTCCCTTTCAAAAATGATGATTACCTTGCTTCCGGGACTTCGAGT
>QWCY01000880.1_pt1 | contig 47321 bp, 46 predicted proteins | sample 1972631 | NCBI WGS metagenome assembly QWCY01 (sample SAMN09866696, study PRJNA288562) | Human gut metagenome isolate pre1_stool, whole genome shotgun sequencing... | isolation source: gut | host: Homo sapiens | place: USA: California
AAAAGTGGCAAACCTCATTAGATGTGGTATCAATCAATACAAAGCATACGAATGGGGTAATACTCGCAAGGGTTATTGGCGAATAGCTGATAGTCCTATTTTAACAAGGGCGATAGATAACAATAGACTACGCTCAGCTGGGTATGCAACTTTAATGGGGGCGTATCACGAATGGCATCCAAAATAGGAACCGCCGTATGCGGAACCGCATGTACGGTGGTGTGAGAGGTCGGTGAACACGAAAGTAGGAAATAAACACCTATGATTAGTGTTTACCTCCTACTCGATTATGTATCTTCATGAAAGAACTTTTATGGCAGCGGTAGCTCAAACGTCCTCACCACTGACTTGCCGTCCTTACTGATAAAGAACCACCGTTCAGCATTGTATTTCATGCCATGATGCGTTACCGCCTGATAGTCGATCTTCACTTTCCAACCCGTCCATTCCTTTTTGCCAGTAGCCTGACTGAGCATCTGTCGAATGTCCGAGTTGGCACGCATCTGCCTTTCGGCGAGATCCATCACGTAGAAGTCATTGATGTCCAGCGACTGCATATTGTTGGTACGTTTCATAATACTGTCCGTGACCGACTTCATGATACGGATGATGCCCTCCTTCTCTTGTTGCGAGAAGTAGCTGAACCCAAAAGCCGAATCAGGCTCTGATATCGCCAACATCTGCAACTGCTTAGGATATTCCACCGACTGTTTCAGATTCTCCACAGCCAACTGCTTCAACGCATGACGCTTATATTTACAACCAGTGAGGCATAACAATGCCACCACTACAAATATAATATTTTTTCTTTTCATCACTAATAACTGCTTAAATCATGATTATTCTGTCTTTTTCAGGTGTCAGTTGCAGCCGCTTGTAGTACACCGTACCGTCTTCCTTGTAAAATTCGATGCAGTCCCTGGTTACGCCCTGTTCGCAAATTTGCTTCACTTCCTCCACCGATACGGCATGACCGCTGATGTTACGCCAGATAGAGAACTTGCATGGATGTTCGGCATTGCGATAGTTGGCACAGTTGTAGGCCTTCAGCCCAACATGCAGGTCGCCGCCGCAATGCGGACACTTTGCGATGCGCGATTCCAGCTTCACCTTACCTTCAGCTATCGACAACGACGAGGCAAACATCTTCCACTCATTCGAGGCAAAGCCCTCCAGGGCAATATGCTTGCCATTCAAGAACGCCACGGCATCCTGCTCCGTAATCCTACGGTTGCAGATAATACCCGGAATCATAAAGTCACACGATGGATGCTCACCGATGGAATTTTCACATCGGTAGCCCTTCGAGGTCTTGCGCATCTTACCTCCACAGATAGGACATACTCCGTCGATATAATGTACACCTGATGATACCATCACCTTTCCATTACGGATGACGAGAGCCGCCTTAAAATACTGTCCGTCCCTGTTTTGCAGCGAGAGCACCCCCGTATGACCATGCTTGACAAGTGGCGCCACCAGTTCCTCCGTTATCTCCAAATTAAACAAACGATTAGGGATAACGAATCCACAGGACTGTTCACTGCACTTCCAGTCCTGCTCGTCGTGTACCATTGTACCTCTGCCACAAACAGGGCAAATCATTAAGTTATTTGTATCACTCATATCTTTGTTATTTCTTAAAGTTTAATGATTACCAGGCAAATCCGTTGTTTGCACTGCTCTTCCTCGAAATAACAAAGTGTCGCCATGCAAAAGTACAGAAAAATGCCCATATTCAGACCTCTCAAATATATTTCCACTCATAGATTAGTCCATCCACAATCGCCTTTCCTGACATCACCGTGGCCCAACCTTCAGGATCAAGTCCAAACCACAGGTCATTCCACGAGTACGTCCTTACCTGCCATGCCAGCAGCCACAGATCGGTGTTGATCGTCTCCAGTTTCGTCACCACCTCATTGGCAATGTAATACCGTTCCGCTGAGGACAGTAGGTTTACCTTATGCTTCTCATTCACAGACTTGCCGGTGGCATCATAGCCACTCACGTTGTATGTGCCGCTCGTTACCAATTGTTTCATGAACGGATAGAGCGAAGCCATTTGCGTGGCAGCATCCGTCAGTTCATCAGACACCAAGAGAGCAATGGCCGTTCCTTTCAGATGACCGGGCAGCGACTGGCGCAACAGGTTCATGTTTCGTGGAATCTCTACTGTTGTCAGTTCTGCCGCTCGCTTGATCTGATAAAGGTTCTGCATGGCTCCCTGTGCATTGGAGAGATACGCCAGCATCTTGTCCTCCACCTTGTGCATTCTGTCCATCGCCACAGTGACTGCCGTTTCCGCAGCAATGATTTTCTTCTGTGTCTTCTCGCGGTCCTTGAAAATCTTTTTCAGCATTCCGCTCTGCGCTATCACTGCACCCGTCAGCGTCGGGTCCGTCTGTTGTGCCATCATAGGGTAAAAGGTTAAACTACCCAACAATGATATGATGAAGATTCGTTTCATAAGCCCACCCCTTTCTCTCGGCGGTCAGCCAGATTCCGATCTCTTGCAAACTTGTTTTCTACCGCCACAACTTCCATCTGTTTACCCATCAGCTGGTCGTTCCAGTCCTTGTAGTTCGCAGCAGCCTTCCATTCACCTACATTATAGCGGATGTGGATATGCTTGCGAAGCTCACGGATAGACAGCTGTTCATTAGCAATGGCAAAGTTCTTCGTGCCAACAGTAATCTTCACCTTGTCCTCTTCCTTATGCACATTCAAGCGGATGCCCTCCAGCAAGGCAGCCATGCGGATGCCATAGATACGCCCGGCAAGGTCATTATCAAAACAGTCCATCGCCTTAGCTTCCGGGTAATGCGCCATGATACCCTTGATCTGACTGTCGGAGAAAGTGCCACCCAGCGATACGAATGCCGAATGAGTACCATCTAAGCGAAGGTGATTCAGCTGATAGAACGCCATGATGTCGTAGGCACTTTCAGCGAAATAGACATGTCTGATGTCTGTAGGCTCTCCACCTTGTGAGAGATCAGCAATCCATGCCCCCGTCGTCGAGTTAGTACCAGCTGCCTTACTCTTGAATGAGCCAAAGCCACGGATTTCATAGCCCACCACCTTGTCCTTGCCAGCCTCCGTATAAGGGAAGCCGATGTTGAACTGCTTGTAGGTGGTATGGCTGTTGTCCCTTATTTGCTTGATAAATGGTGCGAAGGCACTCACCGTCTCCTCGTTGATGCCACGCTGGGCAAAGAACGCCATCACTTCAGAAGGCGCACCATTAACATCCTTCGTTTCATAGCGTTTCGGATCAAACACGGTATTACCCGTGTACCCAGCTTTCGTAAGATACTGGCTATCCCCATAGTCAGGAATAGGCTCATTGGCGAAGTGGGCCATCACCTTGCCGATAATTTCCCACTCGTTTCTTCCAGACTCGTGGAAGCTGCTAAGGTTCTCACGTATCAAAGAAACCACATCACCGCCTTTCGCTCCGTTACGCCGGAAGTAAGTCTGCGCCGCCTTCTCCTTCGGGTTCTTGATGATGAGCTTGTCCTGATGCCCCGTGGAGTCAGACAAAACCATTTCAATGTATCTTCCCACACCAGCCGAGCGGTCGAGACGATAGCCCAGATAATAGGCAATATCATCTACGCCTACCTTTGTTTTCAGGTCTTTGTAGTTTACACTCTGTTTCATAACTGCCTACAAGTATAAAGGGTTATATTTTCATACGATGAGCATGCTGCTGTCTCTGTGCCATGACCACATCGCCAAAACTTCTTTCCAGCGTATGGGAGAGCAGACGCGCCTTCTCCGTTTCTTCCGAGAGAGAGAAATAGAGGATGCCCACATTTCGGTCAATCGGTTTGAGTCCCAAATCTTGACCTTGGAATGAGGCTCGCACCGCATAGTCGCCGTCGTTCTGCTTGATGATGGAGGCGTTCTCAAAGACGACCTTGTCCTTGGAAATGTCAGTAGAAAGGTTTCTGTTTTTATCGAGCAAGGGCTCTTCACCCAACGCCATTTTCTGCTTGTCCACCTCTTCCAGTACCATGTTAGCAGCCTTGTTCACGTCGGCCATCACCGACACGATGAACTTAGGATTCTCCTTGAGAGTGGAGATCCAACTATCGAGGTAAGCCGCATTGTTGTCCAGAATACGCTTGTCAAAGCCCATCGAGTTGCCTACCATCGCTGCCGTCAGCTCAGCCACCAGTTCCTCCTTGGCGTATTTCGCATCGCCGAACTTCTCATGGCTACCCCTGTTCAGCCGAGGTTCCGTGCCAGTGGAATGAGCCATCTCGTGCAAGGCCGTGGAGTAGTATTCCATACCGTCCTTATAGACCTCTTCCAGTGTCTTGCCAATGTTGAACTGCTCTTTCTTTGGAATGACGATGATGTCCTTGGAGGGAGAGAAGTATGCACCGGGTACCTGCTTGTCATATTGGATAGGACAAATCCACTCCTGCTTCTCAAACATACGGTCGAGTGCCTTGCTGGTAAACATCCCTTCGGCATCTCGCAGCTCCGGTGGGGCAAACAGCTTTTTGAGAGCTTCCACCTTGTCAGGCTTCACCTCAGCCAGATTCGTCTGATCGACATTGAACACATTGAAGGCTTTTAGGAAAGGAATGGTCTGCACCTGCATCCGCTCTGCAAGGCTCATCTTGCGATAGGCCTCTTTAGAAACTTTCTTACCATCCTTGTCCCTTGCCATGATATCCCAGTAGAGCACTGGCATAGCCGACTCACCTCTCTTCACATGTGCTCCCATGTCGTTGGCCTGCTTGAAAGTGAGGTACACGGGCATGGAGTAGCCACGGAGAGCCGTGTCCAGTTGGAGGAAGAAAGAGTTACTTCCCGAATATCCACGCCCGGATACATTCTGCGGCATGGCACCAGGGGCAGTAGCACTGCCAATCCACCCCTTATGCCAGCCAACGGACTTCATCTGTTCCATACGCTCAACCATCATCTCCGTGAACCTGTCCACGGCTTTCTGACCGAGCGTCTTTGTTTCAGTTCCAGCTGTAGTCATAGTCGTCCTCCGCCAAGATTTGCTTATCCTGCATACTCAGTTCCACCGACTCCATATAGAACTCTGCGGTATCTTCGCTGGGATGGATGTTGTGTTCCTTGCACCACTGCATGAAGTCGTCCGCATGTTCACTTTCAAGCGTGAACTGCAGCCATCCTATCCGTCTGTCCTGTTTGAGCTGGACCAGCTCTTCAAAACTATATGCCATTTTCTTTGAATTTATGTTATCTGTGTTCATTATAGAAATTCCCCCAAGGGCTACATTTTCAGTCCATTGCTGATAGCTTGCTTCTGACCCGACAGCACCTTGATGTCCTCTGAGAGATATTTGGCTGCCAGCTGTTCACGAGTGACGGTCTTGGCTCGGAATAGAGAAAAGCCGTCGTCAAAGGAAATCGCCTTCTTTTCCGTGCGTCCGTTCTCGCCCACGGCAGCTGAAATCTTCCACTTGCCGTCCATGTTGTCCTTTGCCACCCGGATATCCTCCACTTTGATGTTGGCAGGGAGCTGATAGACGGCATAGGCCGATGCCAGGTGCAGCCGTTCGCCAAAATTCTTTTCCACCAATGTCGCCGGTGTCGTCACGCGGTCGAAGAAAGCACTCTGGTCTTCTTTGGTCATAGGAGCCGACATTCGTTGGTCGCCCACCTGGGCATAGAGCTTGTACTTGCCATAGTCAGCCCGCTGCTCATCTTTCTCCTTATACACTGTCATCTTGTCAATCACCCTGCCGTCAGATAGGATGTTGGCGGCCTTGTACTCCTCGGCAGATACTTTAGGAGCCAGCTTTGTGGGATAATATTTCTGCATCATATTCTCCACCTTCGCTTCCCGTTTCTGATAGGCAGCGATGTCGGCAGCGTCCATCTTCATGGGGTTGAGCTGCTTACCGTTGAGCTGCGCCACATAGAACCAGTCGGCAGGATTCACCTTGGACTGGAAGGCATGGGCATGGGAAACCTTGTCGCCATTGACCGTAACCATCTGCGGCTCACGCGGCTGGTGTTCCTGCTTGATGGTTGCCGTTTTCTCCACAGATTTTCCTTCCTCTTTCTTTTCCTGAGCTGTCGTTTCCGTTTTCTCAGACACGGCTTTCTCCACATTTTGCTTCTTCTCCAGACTGTCCACGATAGCCAAACGAAGACCAGCCCGGATGAGTTTGGGCAGATTCGTGTCCAGCGCATGATGAGGAAATGTAACTTGCAGAGAGCCGTCTCCTGCCTTGGCAGGCTTGTTCGCTTTGAGCCCCAATGTGTCAGCCACCTTGGAGGCATCAGCGTTCAAAGCCATGTAGAAGTCTCCCGTTCTGAAGAGCAGGACAGCATCAGGGTGCTTCTCCTTCATGTTCTCGTACAGCTCTGCCAGCGTCTTTGACTTTGGGAGCTTTGTCGTTTTCGTTGCAGCTTTTTTCTCGGTTTGAGCCGTTGGCTCTTCCCTCAGGGTAGCTTGCTGCTGCACCTCTTCTTTTTTCTTACTTGCCATATTGTTGTCAATTAAAGGGTAAATATCCGACTTCCATTTGTTGGGCGTGAACTTATGCGTATCACCGAGTACCGCCATCAGCGTGTCCTGTCTGCCCATTGCTTCATACGCGGCCATTGCCGTATGCCCAGTGTCGAGTACATTGTCAATGAGAATGGGTATCTTGTTCCTGGGTAGCCTGCGGATGCGATAAAAGTAGAGCGGCACCTCATCGAGCGAGCCATTGGTTTTCTTCATCAAATAAAGCGGATCGTGGGTATTGCTTGCCAGCGCATCGATGACAGGCAGATGCAGTGCCTCGCTTATTTTCTCGGCCAGCGTCTTGGTGTAACCAGCCCTACCGGTGCGGTTTGGGATGGGTACCAGTACCACCTGCTTGTCTTTAGGCATGACATTCCTGACTGCAGCAGTCATCATCGTCGCAGCCTTGGCAATGGCCATGTCGTCCCCAGCTTTCACCTTTCGGGCAATAGGAGCAACTTTGGCATAGCCAGCCACGGAGCTGACGATGTACTCGAAATCAAGATTTTTGTATTTCTTTCTACCCACCTTGCTTGTCGTGATATGCTTTAACGCTACGGTTCTACAACAGAAGAACTCGCCAATAGAGAAGAATGTTAAAGCACTCACTGGCTCTTATAAAAGTGACAAGCCGGGAGCAAAATATTAAAGAATCCCTTGTTGGGGAGGATGGTTATTCGTCTTGTGCTATCGAATCAAGCCTGTATGCTGCTTCTTTTCGATAGACTCTGAGGGGGTGTTGGTCATGGCTTGACGTTCCACCACTTTCTGGTATTCCCAGCGGTTTTCGTCGGTCATCACATAACCCATAAAATCCTCGTGAACATCATCGTAGCGCATCTGTTGCAATCGTTCCCACTCCCTCATGTCGCCGTTGACAATTTTGAAGCCTTGTGGCTCACGCAGGTCAACGCCCACCGTTACCTTGGTGTCGCCAAGAGCCAGTTCCACAGGTTTACCTTCCTGCAAAGCCTCCTTTTGATTGGCACCCAGCTCGATGTCCTTCACTTTATCTCGTGTTTGTAGTTCTGTCTCGATAGGAATGCTGGCCACATTACGGTGCATGAGCGAGTTTGTTTCCTTATCCAACTGAACAAATCTTACTTTCCTTTCTCCCTCCACGTCCACTTCCTTGCGTATTACCTCGCCAGACAGCACTCGTTGGAGCTCATTTTGGTTAAGTCCTAATTCATTGGCAATCTCTCTACGGAGTGGGTAAGTCATCAGTAACACTTGTTCGTTATCATCCAGTACGAATTGGGCTTTCATCGGTAACTGTATCACCTTGCCATTTGATGTTTCCGTGTTGGCCATGAAAACAGGCGTCACCTCTCCACAAAGCAGCGGAACTTTCAGAGCATCAGGCATCAACGCCAGTTTCTCCTCGTTGATACCCAACTGCTTTAATTTGTCTAAAACAGTTCCTTGGGTTTGAAAAGTTATCACTTCTTCCATACGTTAAATGTTTGAAGGTAAATTTGTAAACGAAAAACCCGCAAAAGAGGGCTCCGCACTGAACAAAATTATCAAAAGAAGATGAATATAAGACAACGATACCGATTATTTCTGACGGTCACTGCTGCCATGTCTTTTAGTGGTGATATGGCAGCACAGTTCTTTACCCTCAGACCGCAGATAGTTACAAGGCAGAAAATGACTGTAAAACAAAGAGTTACGACACAACAAAAGGACACTATAAAGGTTCGTCCTATGGATATTTCGTTCCAGACAGGAAACGGCATGGAAGTGAGCATCGAAAAGGATGTACCACTGTTTGTCAACGTGAAGGACTCCCTGCTTTTTGGCTTGATCAGTCAGCGTATGAATGTTTGCTTACCCCTTGACTTCCTGAAACTCACTTCTGCCTATGGTTATAGAAAAGACCCCGTGAGCAACTGCACTGTCTTTCATAACGGCATCGACCTGCAATGCAACCACGCCCATGTCTATGCTATGCTGCCAGGTATTATCAAGAAAGTACACTATGGCAACAAAGGCTACGGCAACTATATCGTGTTGGAGCATGGCATCTTTGAATGTCTGTACGGACACCTTAGCATGATAACCGTCCATGAGGGCGATGCGGTGAAGGCAGGAACCATCGTGGCAATATCAGGGAATACAGGTAAAACTACAGGACCACATCTACACATCAGACTACGAAAGGAAGGCAGAAGTGTGGACCCTAACCACTTCGTCGATTATCTCAATGGCTACATCACTGAATTACAAGATAAAATGGCATATCTCCGCTTCGGCACAAAGCCAGACCGAGCGCTGAACATCGAAAACTTGATGGCCGTTCTCCGTCAGTATGATGTGAAGTTCCCCCAAATCGTAGTGGCACAAGCCCTGCTTGAAACAGGTTACTTCACTTCCAGAGTCTGTCTTGAAAACAATAACCTCTTTGGACTACGTCGTCCCAGCAACGGCAACTACTACACATTCAGCTCATGGGAAGAGAGCGTCAAAGCCTATAAAGACTATGTGCAGTACAAATATAAGGGCGGCAACTACTACGATTTCCTGAACAGAATCGGGTATGCGGAAGATAAGGAATATACAAGTAAGATAGGGAGAATTGTCACCAGTCTGTAGAAATACAGAAAATCGAATACTTTTCTTCGCAAAAACTGCGAATATTCAAAAAGGATTATTATCTCTGCAAAAAAGAATATGCAAGGATGGAAATAACCTTTGAGCAAGACTATTTACGGGAATTGTTCTATGAAGGCAGGGCCAAGTATAGAAATATTGCTTCCAGCCTCAGATTGTACGGAAGTACATCAAAGTCCTGAACCTCATGGAATCGTTTGACAGCACAGAAGACCAGTATCGCTTCGCTGCACTTCACTACGAAACGTTGATTGGAGATAAGGCTGGTCGAGAGTCGGTGCGAGTAAATAATCAATACCGCATAGAGTCTTGTTCGGAAACAGTCGGTACGGAAAGACTGATTACCATTTGCAACATCTTGGAATTGTCAAACCATTATAAGCATTATAAGTAAAATAGATATTGCAAGTTTAGGTTATGGTTGATATACACCACTAACACCGTTGAAGGATACCATAGACAAGTACGTAAGGTAACAAAAAACAAAGGGGGTTTCCCTCCGATACTTCTCTCGAAAAACTTGTGTATCTGGCATACCGAAACATACGTGAAAAGTGGACCATGCCACTTGCCAACTGGGCCCAGATATCACAACAATTGGCAATAAAATTTGGAGAACGTTTTGAGATTATGTATGTTTCCTCGGAAGAAAGGCTCCTCATCTGGCCAACACGATTAAAAATCGTGTCATCCAGACGAGGTGAAATATAAAGGATTAGAGCCTTGACACAGTTGAAATTACACTACCGCTTATGGCGTACTTACTTGAACACCCGTCGCTCCAAGCATCTGCGTCTGCTTTACTAACTCCGTTAAAGTAACATCTCTTGTCATGCATTATTTAGTTAAGCAATTATAGATGAATCTGTCACCATCTTTAGCTTGTTCCATTTTAGGTTGGCTCAATCTCGCCTTGTACATAATCAACCAACATATCATACTTTTGAAGACAATCCATGATTAATTTCAGGATGTTCCCATACACCAGTAATCTTCCATATCTCGTAAAAAAGAATCCATTCATGGGTCCATGGAATAATGTGGCTGTAAAGGCTGCTCCTGCCATATTTCCATGGTTGTTCCTTCGGGTAATAAAGACAGAGGCTCTTGTCCTCATAAATATGTGGAGGATCTGTTACTAAATTGGGTGATAGTATCCAAACTTTAGGAGGGTTATACCCATCATATACTATTTTATAGGAATAATTAACTCCTGTTTGATTATAATGGCCAAATACCACAAGTAGTTGATTTCCTTTCTCTGCTTTTATATTACAATCGATGAAGTCGTAGCTATTCTCTAACATAGTCTTCTCATGGACAAGAAGATAATAATTGGATTGCTCCCTATGTATTGGGCGTTCATATATCTTCTTCTTGACCATAATTTGAGTGTGCTATGTTTTTGACCCCTTCGAAAGCGTGGATGGTACCACTTTTTGCTGTAGTAGCAATTCCTGCCGTTATCTGTTGTCCAATAACTCGGAGGCTTTCAAGGCGATTCATAGTTTCATCGACCTCATCTTCTGCCAAAGGAAATCTTTCCCCAAGGTGTTTTCGCCACAGTTTACTGGCTTTAAGTTTATTCTTTTCTTCGATAGCCTTATCTGCGTCTTCGATAAATTTATCAAGTTCGTTTAGGAACTTTTGCTTACGGTCTGCATCGTAATTTTCAAAGAGATTATCAAAGGGCGTGGCTGGGACAATGCAAATGAAACTGGTATTGAGAGCTGATTTTATTGCTTTTAAAGTATCGCGAAGAGCGATGTCGTCACGCCCTTCATGCTTTTTCTGGTTATTGCTTGCCAGAATTGTCATAGCAAGACCGGGAGGCATAAACCCTCTAACCGTATCAGTCCATGACTTAAGGTAGGATACGAGATGTACTAGTACATCATTGCCACTCTTTTTCCCTTGAAACCAAACCACAACCTCCCGAGGGTCGCTCAACTCGTAGCCTTTGTGACGAACGGCCAACTCAGGATGTTCCTCATCGCTGTTGGTGTCCTTTCGATATACAGGTAGGTCAATGTGGTATCCTGCTGTATATTGAACACGGATACATTTATTCTTATGCAAAGGAGAAGCATCCGTGATTCCTTCCACAGCCTCCTTCACCCACCCCTGTAAAGTGTTGGCTGTCACATTTGGTTTAGGGATAAAGTAACAACCATCGTCTAAGTCGCACTCGTCTTCCTTTGTACGGATTGTAGTTCCCATCTTGTAGGAGCCTTGAATGTAAAACGAAGGCTTATACTCTGGATGATTCGCTTTAAAATGATTCTTTATCTTCTGACGAAGATTGTTGTGTGAGGCAATCATCTTTTGGCGCTTTGTGTCAGTGATCTGGAGTTCACTGAAAAACTCTTGAAAATTTGAATCTAAGTTTGCCATACGTATTTATTTAATTATGTTATGATTATATGGTTCTATTTTATCCTGAATAAAAGGTTTTATGAGGTCGACATTCTTCTTGAATAAGTTCTGACCAATATTGGCTAGTCGGTCGAGTGAATTCTTATCTGTTGCATCCATCGGTATATTTTCTTCCAATTTCTCTTGTATTCTACGATAGATAAAACGTCCTTTTTGGTCGTATCCTGCGCCATGACACATTAATTTCATAGTGTTATCAATATAGACTGACTGTCCAGATGACATGACTTCGTAAATACGTATGCTTTTTTGCCTGTTCGGGCACAACCAATAACGTACGCCTTTCCTTTTGTCGATTGTACGGTCTTTAAGATTGAAAGTGCCAGTTCCAAGTGACAGTATTTCGATATTTTCCAATGGAATGCCAATGCAGTATACGGCTTCCGTAAGTCCAAGCAATGTAGGATTATTTGCTAATACTCCACCATCAACATTGTTGATATAATCATTTCGGTTGACAGAATTCAAGTCTTTAAAATTGAAACTATGTGGCGAGAAATATACTGGTGCCGCTGCCGTTGCAAGAGCAGCATTTACAACAGGAATGTGACAATCCCTTAGATAGTTGGGAAGATGATCAGTCTTAAACACATGTTGCTCACCTTTGTCAAGGTCATAGGTGGGGATACAAAGACGCGTCTTACAGTGGTAGATGCGAGCGTCATTTGTCCGATAGTCAAATGAATTGAAGTTCTCAGCAAGTAGTTTCTCTAAAGCTTCCTTCCTATAGAATGGCTCGTTTTTGATAAAGGCTTGCCACAAACTCTTATGGGGAAAGATTCTTTTGGCGTTTTCTTGGTAGAGTTTAAGAATATCTTTGGCGGTCATACCAAGAGCTATACCAATAGCTATAATACCACCAGTACTTGTGCCACATACTAAGTCAAAGAAATCGCACAATCGGGCATCCGTCCCATATCTATAAATTGCTTCTTCTTCGAGATGATAGAGAATTTTTGCAGGAATAATTCCCCTGATACCTCCTCCGTCAATACTTAAAATTTTAAATTTTTGTTTTTCTCCCATGAATTTTTATTCCCTGTCCTTTTCAGGGGTATTTTATTATGCCGTTGATTACAGGACAAAGAGTATGCCAGATGAAATAAAATCACTGTTATTTTCTATTTTACATGTAGTTTTAGTCTAATATAGTCTAACTTTAAAACTAAAATCACAGTATCCAAACGTTCTATCTAATTACGATACGTCTATGTCATATCTAATTGCTACGTTTGACACAATCTGGAATTATTTATACCATAATAGTTGTTTTTATATGACATTTTGTCGTATTTTAAGCCAAATTTAATTATGAAACCGTTATATGTGCTTCTTTTATTTTTTATTCCAAATTTATTTGTACCTTTGTACCCATAAAAATCATAGTACATGGTACAGGAATTAAAAATTAGAAACTTTTTGTCTTTTCGAGATGAAGTCATATTGAGCTTTGAAGCGACAAAAGATAATACTTTTGAGGACTGCCAAGTTGTAGAAGTGGTCCCAGGAGTTAGATTGCTTCGTTTAGCATTGATTTATGGTGCAAATGCAAGTGGGAAATCGAATCTTTTATCGGCACTAGACTTTTTACATGAATTCTGGTTTGAAAGAAAAGAAGACTTAGACCAGTCAACCGATGCAGTTCCCTTCCTTTTAGATACAGAAACGCCAATAGAACCCTCTTCTTTTGAATTGAAGTTTTTTGTTGACGGCATAAAATATTGGTATACTCTTTTGTTAGACGAGAAAAAAGTCATATCTGAAAAGCTCTTCTTTTATAAAACTGTTCAACCAACTATGCTATTCAGCCGAGACTTGCAAAATGGACAGTCGATAATTAGGTTTAATGCATCTGTTATAAAAGTGAGTCAAGCCGTTGTAGAAGAACTTACGCTAAGATGTTTGTCTAATATGTCTTTTTTTGCTGCACGAAATCAAGTTAATTGTACCTTACCATACATTGATTCGGCTATTAATTGGATGAAGTCCGGCATCTTGCCTATGATAGAACCTAAAACTCAAATGTTTGAATATGCTGGAGGGAAAATGCTAAATGATAATGAGTTAAAGAAATATCTATTGAATTTTATCCATAGAGCAGATTTCAATATTACTGACATAACCACAGAAAAAGAATCCGTCCCAATGCCTGGATTTATGCGCAACGCAATAATTGAGGATAAGCAAATACCCAAATTCACAAAGGAAAAACTGCTTGCTGATGCTGTTTTTGACAGATTTAAAACCGAATTTGAACATACGGTAAAAAATCTGCGTGGGATAGAGAAATACACTTTGCCTAACTCTTTACAAAGCGAGGGTACACGACGTACTTTTGGTATAGAAGCTGCTATTTACGAATGTATCAAAGGAAACAACTTCCTGTCCATAGATGAGATAGAGTCCTCTTTGCATCCAGATTTGGTGGAATTTATAATTGAACAATTTCTTAAAGTCCAAAGTCATAGTCAAATGTTAGTTACATCACACTATGATCCTCTACTAAATACAGTTGATGATCTTCTGAGAAAAGATTCCGTTTGGTTCACAGAAAAGGAAGAAGATGGAAACTCACGTTTGTATTCGTTAGTAGAGTTTAAGGGGCTAAATAAAATTAGTTCTTTTCAAAGGTCATACAGAAATGGTGTGTTTGGTGCATTACCTAACATTCAGAATTAAAATTATGGCACGAAAAGAGGCAATAAGGCGGCAAAGGCATGGACGTGCTGTCATAATAGGTGCAGGATTGACAGAAAGGTGGTATTTCTCACATCTACAATTCCATTTCAATTTAAAAATTAAAATTCGTCCAAGGTTTTTTGGTAATGAAAATATTACTACTTTAGAAAAGCGCATCATTCAAGTCCTTTCAAATGAAGGAATTGCTGTTGTTATCTTTGATGCAGATGTTTCCACATGGAATGATGCCGAAAAAGCAAGATTAATAGCACTTAAGAAAAAATATGAGAAAAGCAAACGGGTTATATTATGTGATAGCCAACCTTCAATAGAATACTGGTTCCTATTACATTATTTAAAAACAAATAGATTTTTCGGTACTTCAAAGGCTGTTGTTGATGAATTAGTCAAATATGTTGAACGCTTTGAAAAAACGAATGATTTTTTAAGAAACCCTAAATGGGTTGAAGATTTATGCAATAATGGAAAATTAAAAGACGCTTTAGAACGGGCAATCTCTTATGGTGAACAAGGTCCTTCCTATAGTAATGTATGGAAGGCTATTAAATACGTAGGTATAAAGTTATAAGATTCCGATTGAAGTTACACTTCACCATAAATAGAAAATGTCACACATCTTTTTTTAAATTATCTTATTGGGTTTTGAGGATATGGCTTTTATTTCTATTAAATCTGTAAATAAAGCCACAGAAGCCAAATGACACACATGTGCCCAGAGTAAAATATGTAGACACCATACTTTGCGTATTGCCCTGTGATAAATCCTCGTTCTCCATTATAAGCAGCCAACAAAGTCAGATCCACTATATACCCCAACATCCCATATTCTTCCATAACAGGGATGGTAAACATTGCCATCAATGCCCATCGGTTACGGAACAGGTAGAAGAATACGATGAGGAACACTCCATGCCACTCATAATCCGCATGTAGACAAGTGGAAATAACCGCCAACATTCCCACTGCAAAGCACTGGGCAGATGGGGTTAGCTTCAATCTCTCGACAGCCATTAAAGCCCATAAACCCAATAGCAGGGTGAAGAACACATTATGTGTATTGTCATGATTCAGTAGCCACCACGGAATTTCCGACACAAGAGCAAAAATGAAAAGACTCAGCGCATATTTCCTTACGGAACGGGTATGCACATACCCCTCCACCAGCAGAAATGCGAAGATGGGAAAAGCCATCCTACCCACCGTTCGCATGGCATCGTAGGCAATGCTTTTGTCCATTAGATAGTAGGCTATGTGGTCTAATGTCATGGACACCAATGCAATTACCTTCAATGCGCTCCCTGAAAACCCTTTACCTTGAACGAGGATCATGTCACTTTGTTTTCTTTTCTTTGCCCAATAACTCTGCAATCATCGCATCCACCTCGTCATTGACACGCTTGAAGTTACGACCCAGCATGATTTCCTTCTCACGGTTAGAGGCAAACTGATAAATCTTTGGCAGGTCAGCATACAGACTTTCCTCCTGTTTGATTTGTTCCATATCAAAGTGGGTCTTACAGAAATACTTCGAGGTCTTGAACTCCTCCGACTTCTCAATGTCGAAGCCCTGCATCATGCTACCTTCCGTCGGAGTAAAGTCACGAGCTGACTGACCAGCGAGCCAACCAGTCGCCATGTCCGCTATCTTTGCAGCAGGGACTAGAAAGTCCAACCGCTCCGAGATAGACGTGGAAACCTTCTGGTCATTGATGGTAATAGACCTGGACGTCTGCTTCGCCTTACCGAACACATCATTCTGCGCCCATTCCAGCGTTTCCTTGTTGCGGGCGGCACCCATAAAAATGTTACCACAGGTGGTAATAATTTTCTGCATCCCATTCTTGCCATAGTCCGCCTCCAGCTGTGGCAACTCTTGAAAACCAAGCGTCACTGCTACCTTGTTGCTTCGCGCCGTACCAATCAGTCGATCAATCTTATGAAAGTACAAGGTTGGCAGTTCATCCACGATAATGGAAACAGGGATATTTCCTCTGCTGTTCACACGGGTCACGAGACGGTTGAGCACCAACGCATTCAGTGCGCCCACAATCTGCTCTTTCTCCGGGTCGTTGGCAATCACGAGATAGGAAGGACTGACAGGGTCTGAAATCTTCAGGTCGAAGTCATCCCCCGTAAATATCCAGTAGGCTTCCGGTGAAACCAAGCGAGCTGCATTGACACGGAGCGTACCCACCATACCTTCGAGTTGGTCCATCGCTTTGTTGGTATAAGCCGACTGGAACGGAGCCATGAGCGAGAGTATTTTCTGATCCTGCATCAGGATGTCAAATACGTCACTGTACTGCTTACCTAAGAAGGATAGTACATGTGGCATATCCGAATATTCTCCTGTAATGGTATCAGGCTCCACTACCTGCCCCTGCTCATCCTCATACCAGGACGAAGTGATATGCACTTTCTGTCCGTTACGGCTGATATAAGTGAAGTCATTCAGATCCACGAACATGCCATCCTCATCCACCGACACATCGTGGCTCAGCTCATCCACAAAGTCAAGAATCATGTTACCGTTCTTATCGACAGCTCGGTAGTCATGCCAGTTCTTTGTCATCAGCCTTAGTTTCTTCCCCTTGTATTTGATGTAACGAGTGAGTTTCTTGCCGTCCTTGAACCCCGTTGGATGGAAGTTGACGAAGAAATAGATGATAGCCGAAAGGAAATTGATGGCCGAGTTCTGAAAAAACGCCTCCGAGCCGCCTTTCTTGTCGCCCCCCTTGTTAAGCGATTCAAGCAACGTTGCAGCTGTCTCAGCCGCTGCTGCCAAGTCAGGAATATACTTCCGTTGTATAGGGTTGATACGGTTGGAATACTCCACATCGGTAAAGTTCACGATGTGGAAACCACAGTTTTCCGGCAACCTGCCAAGTCTTTTGTTTTTGCAGTACTGATAGAACAGCGTCTTTCCCAATGTCGGAAACTTATAGTCATACACCATCATGGCAAAGCCTTTGGCCGCATGCTGACGGATAAATGGGTCGATGATGCCAAACGACTTACCAGAACCGGGCGTACCCAGTACAATGGTTCCACGGAACGGATTGATGATGTTAATCCATCCCTTGTGCATGCGTCCCTTGAAATAGTAGATCATCGGGATATTGACAGAATAAGGATTCTCATTCAGGTCCTCCGACTGCTGGAACGACTCATTCTCAAAGTTGAAACGGTCTTCACCCAATTTGTAATTGTAGTAGCGAGAGATACCATCTAACCCCTGATGCAGAAGCATCGTACCGATAATGGAAGTCATGGCGTAGAGCACGCGATTGGTAGGGAAGCCAAATGAAACTCCGCCCCAGACGCCTTTATGAAGCATCATGCAGAGCGCGATGAACGTAATGCCGATGCCGATAGGGTAAAGCACCATTGTCTTGACGTTGAACTTCAACGCCTTCTGTGGACGTGTACCGATGCAGGTCACACCAATACATATCAGTTCGATGAGCTTACACGATGCTACATTGTTGAAAACCTTGAAGCGTGTGATGAGTTCCAGGATAAATCCCGTCACACGGTTGTCCGCCGTGATGGGGAGATTCATGATTAGCTCTACAATCAAGAAAAGGTAGATGCAACTCCTGAACGTGTTGTACATCTGTTGTTGTTCCCTTGTCTCTTCTACTGCCATGATGCTACTTTTGAGAATTAAGAACCGGGAGGAACGCCATTATCTGTTCACCAATGCCGTCGGCATGAAGAATATCCTTATAGTCAATGTTGAGTGTGACGACACGACCAGAAATCTGTTCCTCCGAAATCTCCAGCTTCAGCACTTTCTCTTCAGGAAAGGTCAGCTTGTCGAGTACCAGCACGTTACGATATGCCTTCTTGAAGCTCTTGGCACTGTTCAGGGAATAGACTGGAGTCAGCTCAATTGTCTGCGAATTGGTGGCCTTCAGCTCCTTCTTGTCCGTGAGTTTGATGCGTACCTCACTGATGTCATACTTGATTTTGGTGGCATTGTAGAGTGAATAATCGATGAAGAAATAATCACCGATGCTGAAAATGTTGTTCACTCTTGCCCTGATGCCATACTCATGGGAACGGATATGCTTTTGCGGTTTACTGGCAAAGATAGCCCAGGCGTAGGCTGCCATTTCTTTACGTGGCATCGTCACGTCGGGATTCTCATATCTGCCCATATCCCCGTTCTTGATGCGGTAGATGGAGTTGGCTTTCGCTGGTCCGGCAGTATAAACCACGTTGAGTTGTACGATATGCCGCTCACCGATAACGGTAACTGTACCTACCAACTCATTGTCGTACATTCTCCTGGAGGGTTTAATACGCACGATATTGTCCGTACACTGGTTACCTATAATCTTGTTCGTCGAAATGTCCACGAGCTTGATATTCTCTGGCATCAGCAGATGCGTTGTCACCTCTTCGTTGACAAACACCACATCCTTGCGTCTGTTCTCGTCAAAGATGTAGCTGTCCGTGAGCCTTGCGTTGCGGATATATCTCACCGAAACCGAGTCTGCCTCAATGTTCTTATACATTTTCTGTGCCTGAAGGCTGCCACACAATCCTATGAGGGCAACCAAGATAACTAAAAACTGCTTCATATTTTCTAATGTTTGATGAATTGTTGAACGCTACTCTGCACTGGTATTGACCAGATAAACGATGGTGTTATACTTGATACGAGCCTTGTTCTTTCTGATATTGGCAGACACGGCTGATGTTGCCGACTGGTACATGTTCTGAAGAGCCTGCAGAGCCACTGCCTCAGAACTCAGTCCACCGCCATACCCACCGTCAAAGTTGATGTTGCTCTGCAGGGCATTCGCCTTGGCATCCTTCATCAGGTCACGGAAGGCAGACTCTGGGACATAAAAGCCCTCCATACCGTCATTGTCATAGACCGAGAGTCCCACCTTGATGAACTTATCTCTGACCAGGATGCTGGTGATGGAAGCCATCACACGCTGCTGACCGAATCCCGTCACCGTACCATAGAGATAGGTACCCTTCTTCAGTTTTGTCCCTTTGAGCGTCACATCATCGAGGAGCTTGAAGCGGAGTCGCGTACCCTCATGTGCCTTGGTCGTCTTGTCTATCATGGCACGGATCAACGGCACGTCCGTCGTAGGCTCGGCACTGACGGTATTGAACTTATCAGCATTACCCTCCATCACTTTCTTGACGATGACAGGTTTCTCTTCCGGTTTGCGATTAGGTGCATTGAATGGCTGTGGCACTTTTGACACTTTGGCACTTTCATCCTCGTTACCAATACCCATGCTCTTCTCCAATGCCTTCTGTCTTACAAGACTCCTCTTCTGAATCGCCTCCACCTCCTTTGCATAGTCATCCATTTCAGCCTGTCGGGAACTACGCCCATAGCTGCTGGCCGAACCATATTCGGATGCGCCCCCGTAGCTGCCACCCTCATAGGCATTGATGTGCTTCCGAGACTGTGCCAGTCGTTGTTGCAAGGCTTCCATCTCCTTCTGCCGCTGCGCATTGATAGCATTCTGCCGGTCTATATTGTCCAGCTCATGCTCTTGATAACTGTTGCTGAGCGAGTCCTGTTGTGGCTGGTCCTCACCGATGCCGTTCACTGCCGATGCCGCATCTTCCTCGTTATAGCGTTTGTTCATCTCCGCCATCTTGTCCCCCATTTCATCATTGGCTGCTGTGGGCAGCGAAGCGTTGATACTGTCGGTGGCAACACCCTTCTGGGCATCGCCCTGCCCTCCGAACACACCAATCAGCTCATAGCCTAAGAACAAGATGGGCAGGAGGATGGCCAATGGAAAGATATACTTGGGCTGCTTGAAATCGATGCGCCACCAACTCTTGCCCTGTGATAAGGGCTTCACCACTGGAGGTTCTTTCGGACTTGTCTTTTCCCTTTCGTCGGACTCTTCCTTGTTTTCGCCCTGCGCTTCTGCATTAGCCTCCGTCCGTATAGCGCTCAACGGATCATCCTCCTTTCTCAGTCCGGCTTTAAGCAAGAATTTCTTAATCAGTTCTTTCATATCATTAATGTTTTAAGTTTGTCACTATCATTTCGAGCTGCCTATATTTATAGATGATAAGCGTGGAATCCTGATGCGTCTTGATAGGAATACGCACCAAGGAATCCAGTTCCCATTTCAGCTGCTGTCCTCGCAGAGCCAGTTGTCCGACCTCTCGAACCTGTACGTTCTTGCCGTTCTGTATGCTCTGCAGCCCGGCGAACATAGGCTGCACATTCTCTATCTCCCCCACAATATCCTTGCTGGGTTGCGGAGTATAGAGTGACACGACTATCCCCAAGCAGAGCGAACAGACCAGTGCACCGATGGTCATGGCCGCCGTACGCTTCGGGTGTTTCACAGCCCATGCGTTGGCAGCATCTATCCGTTCCCGTATCTTCCATTGCAAAGAGAGCTTCCTTACAAAGGACTCCAGCTTCCCCTTGGTTTCCTGTTCCCATCTGGCCTTGGCCTCTTTCGCACGTTTCATTTTCTTCTTCATACCCTTAGTAGTCTAAATCCTTGTTCTCCAATGTTCTCCAGTTGGTAATCAGCAGACCGTGCGGATTGTTCCTTGTCCGGGGTACATTCTCAATGCCGCCCACCGTAATAAGAGAGCGTTTCATGTCGCGTGAACGACGTTTAATAATCTGCGTACCGTAGTATTTGAACTTTCGAGTGTGTTCGTCCAGTTTGATGGAGTCACAGATGATCATGCACACGGCCGAAGAAGAGACGATGTCTGAGTAAAAACCATTTTCCTCCATCGCCTGTTTCTGTTTTAGAGCCGTACCGTCCGCCATATACATGGCTTTGGACAGTGTCCATTTGATATAGTCGTCATCGGGTGGCAGATTGAAGAAATACTGATGGAAGAGCTGGATGTGTGCTTTTGCCTCCATGACAAAATTCGCCTCCTGTTTACTCCTTTCAGCGAGGAAAGGAATGTCGCCATCGAGGACATAAATCTGATTACGCTCTTCCGTTACCAACTTGGCACAGTAGAAGATGCAGCAGGCACAGACCACCGTACTGCCGATGATGGTCAGCAGTACAGTTGTCAGTGCGAGCCTTGTTTTCTGTTCCAAACTTTGTATTAACATATCCTGTCGTTTTTAGTTTATTTTCCTCTGTTGTAAGAATCTCTCATGGAGCTGCCCATCTTCGATGCCGCCTTGCCAGCAGAGCTTTCTGTGAACATGTGTTTGGCCTCTTTCGCCACACCTGAGGCAGCGCCTCCCATGACTCCAGCCATAGTAGCCACTCCGCCATCGGAATAGCCACTTGCGCCGCTCACTGCTCCTGCCATACCAGCTGCACCAAGATGCGCCGCACCAGAGACTGCCGCACCCGCCATTGGTGTAGCCACTGAAGCGATACCCACTCCAGTAGAAGCGGCACTGCCCACAGCTCCGCCTACGGCTCCTGCTACGACACCTCCGGCAGCACTGCCGGCACTTGAGCTCACACCTCCTGGAATTAGCCATGATGCCACTTCAGGGACGAAACGGATGATATAGGCACCCACCAGCATACCCATAGCATACATGCAGTTGGAGCCGATGCCCTGAATGCCCAAAGCGCCTATCTGTCCCCAAGAGTTCACCTGCCCCTGCAGAAGCCTGCCATAGGCATTGAGGTCCTCGCCGAGGTTATACATTAGGATGAAGTCGATATAGTACAGGCACATATAGGTGACAAATCCCCATAGCGACAAGGACAGATATTTGCTGATCCATTGCGACCATGCACTGCTCCATGGCGGTACTATCGAGAGGGCGAACATGATGGGGGCAAATGTGGCCAGTATAGCCATGAAAATACGCTGGGCTACCAAGATGCCATAATACGACATCTGGAATATCAGTTCACCGATGAAACGTATCACGTCGTTTATCCATTCCGACACTTTTGTCTCAGCGGCTACGGTGGCTCGCTGCGCATAGTTGTTGATGGTCGTGCCCAGATTTTCCATGTTGTAGATGAGCTTATCCCACCAATGGGCATCCTCCCCGATGGTCTGTACCTGCTTCGCTGTCTCAATACTGTCCTGCACCTGTCGGAGTCGTTTGAGATAGTCCGACTGCTTCTGTGCTACTTTGAGTTCCAGCGCAGCCACTTCCTTGTTCTTGCTGCTCGCCATCTGTTTGGTGGTCGCCTCCAACGCTTTACCCGGTCGGGCCAGTTCCTGACAGATCCAAGAACTGTAAGTGATGCAGATGGACAGTCCCACGATGCGGAGAAGTTTCATTACGTCCATCGCCCTACGTCCAAGCATCATCATCCAGCACTCGTAGGACCCCACACAAAGGGCGAGACACAAGCCTATGACACGGGCGTAGCCCACGGTGTTGCCCAGCACAGCCGACTTCGGGAAGGTATCCATCGCCACCAGCAGCTTCTCAAGGCTTTGGTCAATAGAGGGCAGTCCCATGGTGAGTAGCTGACTTGCAATATTCATCAAAATATCTGTAACCATAATTTTATCGTTTGTAATAGTTTTGCGCCATGCCTACAAGATGTGCCACGCGACTGACAATTTCCTCCATCTGTTTCTTATATTGTTGGTAGGCTTTCTGCCGTTTGGCGTTTTCAAGTTCATATCCCACACCCGTCCGATGGATATAGGCTATATCCTGGCAAATCATCTCGTTCTGCCGGGTCAGCTCATCGACCTGAAATTTCAGTTTGCCGCTGCTCCTCTGCATACAGAAGAGCAGTCCGTCGGAAATAGATTTCTGCATGCGTTCGAAGTCGGCTTTGAAGGAGGAATAAACCAGATCGACATTCCTGTCAGCGGCACGCGCCACTTCCTCCTTGTAGAGTTCTTCTATCTTCGCACGTTCCTGCTCGGTTTCCTTCATCTTCTGTCGTTGCGTCTCTTCGGCGGTGATACGAGTGGGCATGATGCGTTTCACGCTGGACTTACTTTCCTTAAACCTAACTCTCCAGCCAGATTTGAGAAATCTCCATTGCCAGTAAGCCTCTCCGCCGCTATATTTCTTGTGTAATAAGTAATAATACCATGCAGGAGCAAAGTCCCATGGTCCGTTCTCCATTGACTTCCACTGCTTTTCCTTCTGGTCATCGTAGGTCGGATGCTGTGCAAATGCGGACAGGGAAAGATAAAGTAACCCAGCCGTGATGAATAGAAATTTTCTCATATACTGTTCCATTTGTTAATTACTCCTTCTGCTATTTTGTCCGTCACCTCACTGTTGAGGATGTCCCAAATATAATCGTATCTGACCCCGTCGACGGTAATGATGCTACACCAGACGTTAGCACCATCGATGATACCTCTCATGTTTTCTATGGAAGTCTTCAACTCCATGATAAGGTGAAGTTTCTCGTCCATCGAGGCCTTCATTACGTTGACACCGCTGGCGGCAAGCGATGCATAAAGGGCTTTGATGTTTTTGATTTCTCTTGCACAAGCCATATTCGCTTCTGTATAGTACCATGCCACCATCGGCTTCTTGGAGGCATATTGAAAAGTGGAGCGTGTAAACTGGGAGTACTCCTGTATCAAGCGATACATGCTGTTGACTGTCGAACCCAATGCGCTGGCTAAGATGATGTAGGAATAGCCATTATTCAATTTGCTGTCCAAGGTCGTTCTGACATCATTGAACTTGGTAGCACCCTTTGTGATGATACTCTGTTCACCAAAACTCGTTGCCACCTTTGCCAAGGCCTTGTCCTCTTCACCCTTGATGAGTTTATGCAGACTAATAAGGGCTTCAATGGTTAGCGGATCCCTCGGCGTCGGTATAACATCGGCAAAGATGGGAACTGCTACCATGAAGCACCATAACAACAGCCCATATCTTTTTATATTCCATGCCTTTTTCATAAGCCGAACTTCTTTAGACATCCAAGCCGTTCCAGTTGTCAATCAACCCGTCAACGGAGTTTTGAGCCGTGATATAGGCAGCCCACGACTCCACGTCAATGGCCATGAGCACATCCCCCCAGTTGTTACCGAACTGGCACATCATCACCATAACCTCCAGCTTATAGTGGATTTCAAGCAGACGACTGTAGATCTTGTTGGCCATCGTCAGCCGCTCATAGCGGTTGAGCAGGTTATATCCGTCGTCCTTGCCATCATCTTTGGCCGTGCCCAAAGGATTGCGTACCTTGCCGTTGTTTACAATATCCACAAAGTCGTGTACCAGTCCTTGCGTCTCGGACACGAGATTGGTCATCTCATTGAGGCATACCACATAGTTCTTGCCCGGTGACTTGCCGAGCTGTTTCAGCACGATGGGCACATCCTTGAAGATACTGGCTGTGAGCGAGACGATTTCACCGTAGTATCTGCTTTCTTCCCCAAAACCAGTGATGTTCTGCATGGAGAGTTGGTAAAGTTCCTTGATGCTTGCCATCGTAGCGGTATATTTCATCAGCTTCTCTTGCTTGGTATTGATGGAATCCAGACGCCCGTTGTGCCTGTCCTCTATGAGTTTCTGCGAAGCAGCATTGGACATAACGGCGGCCGTGGTTTTCTTATCTATCACCACTCGCCAGCCAGCCCGAATGTTCAGCGAGGCAAGGAGCATCGCCAGAACGAAAATTAACCTTAACTTTTCCATAAGCTCATAATGTTTTGATGTTCGTTGACATGCCGCGCGAAATCGAGATATTTGCTTATCCCTGCCTTTCTGCGGTCTTTCTCTATCTCTGTGATGGCACGTTGGATGTTACCACCATAATGCTTCGTGTAAATCTTGAGGGCTTCCTTTTCCGCCCGTTCCGTGGTGTAGGCCCAGTAACATTCAGGCGGTTCTTCCACACCATACACATCCGATACCTGTCCACGGCATATCCATACCTCCTTGAAGTAATTCCGGCCCTCGTGGTTGTTAAGACTGTTGATGGTGAAGATCTGCTGTCGTTGAACCGCTGTCAGTCCGAGGATAGCCGCAATGTCATCGTACCGATCCTTGAATTTGGCCTGGTCAAGCAGAATTTTCACGTCGCTGTTGTTGATGATAGCCTCCTTGACAATGGGAGAATCAATCACGTCGTTCAGTTCCTGTGTCACAACTCCGGCGATGCCGTGGAACTTACGCACCGTCTTGTAGAGATACTTGATATATTCTGCCATCGTAGGCGAGGCGATAGCTTTCCATGCCTCTTCGATGATGAGAGCTTTTCGGCCTTTCTTGATACGCATCTTCTGGAGAAACACATCCATGATGATGAGCACCACGATAGGGAACAGCACAGGGTCATCTTTGATCTTGTCAATCTCGAAGACAATAAACCGTTCATCGAAGAGTGACTGTTCCAGATCGTTGTTCAGCGTGCACTCCAGCTCGCCACCACGGTAGAACTGTTCGAGAATAGCAGCAAAGTTGTCAATGTCGAAGGCTATCTTCTTTTCGGTCATCAGTTGTGGAATACGTTCCAGCGCATATTCATAGAAAGTGTTGAAGGACAGCTTCCTGACCGTCATCTTCCGTCTGCGCTGCTCCATCTTCTCGATTTTCTGTTCGATGCGCATGAGGTAGCTGCCTTCGATAACCTCAGCCATGAGGCGCATGAGTTGACGGTTGGCAGCCACCTTCTCACCCTCCGTCGCAGCTTGGTCATTGACCAGAGCATGCAGCTTTTTCACCTGGCGTTTTGCCTTGATGTGATGCGCAACCTCGGCTTCAGAAAAGATGGCATCTCTGCTTTCTGCATTGACACTTGCAGAAGTGTTTCCCTGATATCCCTCAAAATCTTGATAGTAGCTATGCTCCACCTTCTCACCATACTTCTCATACTCACCGTTCTTTTTATCCTCCAGCAAGAGTCGGTGTCGCAACCTATCTTTTTCTTCTGCGGAAAAACCACGGAAGGGGTGGAAGAAAGCGTCATAATACTCCACGATGACCTGATTGATGATAGCATCTTCAATCTTTGAAGGCATCTCGCTTCCCTTGAAGATGAGGAAGATAAGCGATTTGAGAAAGTTCTTCTTCTCCCCGAAGTTCTGTCGGTATTCCGTCTTGGTAATCTTAAACGGATTCATGGAGATGGGATGCTCTTTGGAGTACGTGATATAGGTGCCACCGAAATAGCTGCATATACCCTCGTAGCTATCTCCAGTATCTACCATCACCACATCCGTATTCTGCTCCAGAAGCTGGCGCACCACACTATTCATGTGGAAGCTCTTGCCGCTGCCACTGGGTCCGATACAGAAGAAATTAGCATTGTCAGTGTACTTGTGTACTCCCTCCTTGCCGGTAATGTCTATCGCCACAGGAAGTCCCTGCCTGTCTGTATAGTAGGTTTTGAGCGGCGTCTCCTCAGAATGTTTCAGATGCTCCTTAAAGCATAGGCAGAGCGCCGCGTCCGACAGCGTAAGAAAAAGGTCGTAATCAGGATTGAAGGCATAGCCATTGCCAGGAAAGCTGCACGTGAAGAGCTCCAGCTGGTTATATGCCGATCGAGAGGGCATGATGGCACAGTCGTAGAGCTTTGTCTCGATGTACGATGTAACCGGTGTTAACTTGTCGTGCGGACAACTGACGAGGATATTGAAATTGGTATAAACCATCAGCTTGCTATCCACAGCCAGCGTGTCCATCAGCCGTTCTATATCTTCTTTGGCGATGCGGTTGGATGGATCGGGCATGGATCCGTGGCGCTTCGCCTTGCTTTGCAGCTTGCGCATAAGCCTGCGCTGGGCAGGTATTTGTATAACCTGATTGTAGATGACGCAGTCAGTATAAGGTATCTCCGTCAGAAAAGAGAAGAGGTCAGTGGCAATGTAGGTACCGTTGATGTTGACCGAAAGGAACGGCCTCACGAAGTTGGGCATATTGATTTCATCTATATCCACCAAGGGAAAAGACTTTACCGTCCGGTCGCCTATCTTCAGGTTCTCGTCAGAACACTTGAAATTGGTCATGGAGAATGGACCCTGCTTGAACTGGAATGCCATAAAGCGGTGAAGATACTCGTCTATCTCCGACTTGCTCAGCTTGCGGTGGGCGATACCTTTCTCTTGCAGAATGTCAGCTACCTTGGCTACTTTGACGTGGAAGTCCTCCCATCTTTTGGCGTCGTATTTCACGAAAGCATTGTGCGCACACTCCTGCGTAACGATGAGGAAGGTGCGTATGTCGGTATATTCCCGTCCCTCGAAGTAGTTGAAGTAGCTTTCGGTCAGGAACTCCTGTTCTCCCTCCGGCTCATGGTGATACTCCTGCTTGCAGAAGATGTCCTGTTTTTGTAGGGCATACCCCTCACCGAGTGTCTTTATAATGTTGGCCAGTACGTCTTGGAAGAGGCAATATAGGTCAGCATCGGTACAATATTGCTGCACGGGATTCTCAATTTCGAAGAGTACGGACGGATTCCCCTTCTGGGACCAGAGCACCGTATTGAGCAGTTTCCCGTCCCTATCCCTGATGTCCTGCAACTGGGAGAAAAGTTTATCGAAAGGTTTTCTTTGCTGTGTCATAACCGTTAGTGTTAGAAAATCCCATGATAGATGTAAATACCCTTATTCCGATGCTTGGCGTGAAGCCCATTGCGCTGCCGTATGTAGATGGTGGCCAGTCCGACAAGGGCAAGAACAATCATGGCAATAAAGCCAGCCAGCTTGCCCAGGATGATGGAAAAAAGGATGAAACCGAGAAAGGATACACCGATGGCAATGGCGGCAAAGGTTAGGAAACGCCCTCTGATGCCCATGAACTCCAACGGTTTCTGTATGCCTTTGTATATAGGAAAGAAATCTTCCATAAACTTTGAAATTTGGTAGGAGCCAGACGCATGGTTGCAGGTCCGGCTCCCACCGATTGATTACTTGAAGAAGAGCGGAAGAGCTTCCGACATGGCGATGAAAGCCACACAGCCACCGATGGTGAGCATGATAGTCTTTTTCACGTCCTGGTCGCCGTTCTGCATCTTGAAATACACATTGAACGCTCCTACTAACACGATGACGGCTGCGATGGCCTTCATCAGGTTGGAAACAGGGGTCTGGTACGAAGAGATCTCCGTGGTAGCTTTGGAAAATCCGCCAGCACCCTTGCTGTTGGCCAGCATTGTTCCAGTACTCATGGCGAACATTCCCACGCTTACTGCTAATTTCAAAGACTGACACTTCGCGAAACTCCAAGCACGTCCCACGCATTTTACTGCTTGTTTTCTCAATTGCGACATAATCGAATGGATTAAATTTGAAATTCAATTCCATGTTAAAGCCGAAAGTCAAACAAGTTAAAGTGCTAGGTCTGAAATATTAAAGATAAAAAGTTGGTATGTTTTATGGAGAAAGGTCTCCTCTTTCTGGATCAAACTCCTTCCAATTGGCAAGCAAGCTGCCCAGTTCGCTGTTCTCACCGTCTTTCGACAGGTCTTCCACCTTGACCAGCAGGTTGTTTACTTCAATACCGCCGGTCATCAAGAGCTCTGCTGTCTGTTTTCGTTTCAGGGCAGCTGTCTTCTGTTTCTTGATGATGGGGCGTGTGATAAGGATAGGCGTAAATTCCCTTACTTCATCGGAGATGTCAATGGCTTCCTCCTGTACCTTATCGTCTTCGCTGGCAGCACGCTTTCTGCCTGCCAGCAGGTCGTAGGCCACCGTACCCAAGTAATAGCAGAGGTAGCAAGCCACAATAAAACCAAGGAATATTTGAAAACTCATACGCAATTGGCATTAAGTGAACGATGGGCATTGAACCGGCATGGCAAGATAGACACTCATTGGCTGAAACTGCAATCCCAGCTTCTGCCCATTGCTCTCACGGATCGGTCTGCGCTTCAGCTGTTCATTATAATATAAGGTGTTATGGCCAGGAATGGCCAGATAGCCATACGATTTCAGGATGCTCTTCAAGACTACACGTTTCTTGTTGCCCACCACCTTGATGTTTGTTTTTTGTGGTAGTCCGAACAACACGCGGGCCTTCTCCCGTTTGATGATGCTCTTCCTGCTGCGCGATCGTATCTGTCGGGTTTCGTCTGCCGTTCTTTCAAGGTGGTACTTCTTAACGATTCGTGAAACCGACCTAGTAGATATACCCGTAAGCTGTGCTATCTCACTATGAGAGTAATTGTTATATAACCGCCTGACCGTGTCAGCCGCCGCCATCGCCTTGGTGACAGGACGTTTACGCAAGCCCAACTCATGCAACTTCCGCCGTAGGCAGCTCAGAGAAATACCCAAATGTCCAGCTAAAGCGGTATTGTTCATCTCCTTGTGGTGGTTGATAAGGAAATCCACCATTGATACGGTCCAGATAATATTTTGCCTATACATGATTTTGAAGGTTATTGACAATATAATCGTTACTGCGTAGAAACTCTTTGAGGTAGCCACTGTTGGTGCCGATAAAGGCACGGAGGGCGGCATTGATGATGTCGGTAACCGACATGTTGTTGATATTGCAGAGCTTCAGCAGCTCCACCACCTCGTTGTCTATCTCGTAGTTTTTGCGGTCGTACTTCTTGACTCGGTAGCCGTATTGTTGTGCATACTGCTGGAAGAGCTGCCAACTGTCATCAGACTTGTGGATGTTGGGCTGCACTGTTTTGGGTGCAGTTTGCGAGGGTTGTGGAACAGATGGTCCTTTCACCTCATTAAACACCCCGTCTATATCGGGCAGGTTGAGCAGGTCGTTGGTAGGCAGCGTCTGCGAATGGGAAATGTCTACTTTCATTTTGTCTGCTCTTTAGGTTTGAATATCTGTTGATACATAAAGTCGAAGGTAGGTGATACGATGTCCTTTTGTGGTCCCATCAGTTCGATGGTGTTGTATCGTTGCATGTCCGCCTTGACTTCTATGCGTGGCGTAACCAGACCGAAGTGGCGTAGCTTTTCCTCCGTTTTATCCCATAGCTCCAGTTCCGCTTTCTTGCCATACCGTTTGTCCCATTTATTAACCACGAAGACGAACTGGCACTTCATGATGGGCAGCATACGTTGGAGCTTGGCGATGAAGCCGATGAAAGTAGCGGTGGAATTGATGGAAGTTGCCTCGAACTGATAGGGGCATACGATGTAATGACTGAGGGCAAAGATAGGTACCAGTCCCTGTTGCGACAGGTTGCCGGGTGTGTCCATCAGCACGATGCCTTTGTAACCCTCGCGCAGACTGGTAAGAAACTCCCTGACGTTATTGGTGTCTTTGATGTCGAAAGGCTGTACGGTATAAGGCAAACGTACCCCTCTATATTTCTCTACATCCTCCTTTCGTTTGGAGTAAATGGTCTGCTGTCGGTCAAAATCCACAACGAGTACGCTTTCTCCCTTTGCCGCCAGGTAATCGGCAAACATAGTGCAGAGCGTAGTCTTACCGACACCGCCCTTCTGATTGGCAAAGGTGATCATGATATTGTCTCTCATTGTCGAAGTTGTTATTAGTTGTGTGATAATAACAAACTCCTTTTTGGAAGGCCGGTTATCAAATGGAGTTGGGCCCCAGTAGCATTATTTCGAGAAATAGGTATCTTGCGAATTAAGTAAATGAGGAAGATGCTAAATCGTGAAATCATTGGCAAAGATAAAAAATGGAAATGAAATTTGCAAGAGGCTATTAACTCGTCAGCAAGCACGATAATGCCGATATTCTGGTGATGGTTTCAAGCCATAATAATATTTATAGAAAGGTAGTGATAGTACGCACAACTTATTGGGAATATGGATTATAGGTTGCAATCTTTTTTCTTTAACGTAGTTTAACTACAGGAGATGAAAATATCCGTAATGCTCTGCTATGACTTTAGCTATTAACGATATCATGGGATAATACCAAAAACATTCTTCTTGTACTTTATAAAAGATGTGGAAAAGTTAAATATGTATATAGTGAACAATAACACCATTAAAAATTACCACATTTGGGAATTTTATCTTATCTTTGCAGCATAAAGGCTAAGATACATTTCACCGCATGAATATAATCTTCAAGGAAGAAGCCTTATCTGAGCTGTATGAAACAGGCAAAACCAAAGACAAGAAATACAAGCAGATATGCAAGAATAAACGTTTGGTAGATGGCTACATCCGGGCAGTAGGAATCATTTATGATGTAGAGTGTACAGACGAACTAAAGAATTTCAGCTTCTTACACTATGAGAAATTGAGATATCAGCAGAAAGAGCCTCTAAGCTCTGTTCGACTTGTAAACGGTTTGGTAGAACGCCTGTTGTTCAAGGAGACAAAGGATGGCATCGAAGTAGAACTAATTGAAATTGATAGTACACATTATGGCAACAAAAAGTAACAGATTGGTTCCTGTTAGGGCAATCCACCCAGGAGAAATCTTGCGTGAAGAGTTGCGGGAACGTGGTATCAAGCAAAAGGACTTTGCAAAGCAGATAGGTATGCAAGCTACCCATCTGAGTGAGTTTATTCGTGGCAAACGCAATCTGAACGATGATCTGGCCATGAAGCTGGAAAACCGTTTAGGGATTCCCTATAAAACCTGGATGAGCTTGCACAATGGTTATATGTATGACAGCAAAGCTGTCAGCAAGAAACAATCGGAAGAACAAAATGCACGTTCGTTTGAGGACGCATGTGCTCGTGTGTTCAATCTTAAACTTCTTTATAAGAAATTGAATTTAGCAGTTCTTCCCCTCCTTGAACGGGTGAAAGAAATAAAATCGCTTTTCTCCTTTGACCTGCTATCATCTGCAGAGATGAATAAGCAAGTAGCAGGATTATATAAGCACAGCGACAAGGTTCAGATTGACGAAAAGAATATGCAGACTTGGCTTCTGCTGAGCTGGTTGGCAACTTCACGTGAAAAAGTAGAAAGGACTTATGTACATGGCAATGGAATAAAGGCCGCCGATACAATCGCGAAATTGGCTAATGAGCGGAAACTTACAGCCAAGGCTATCAAGGATTGTCTTTATCAAAACGGTATAGGTTATGTTGTAGTGGAAAAGTTGGATAAAACCCCTGTTGATGCTTTCTCTACTTATGTAAACCAACATCCTATAGTGACGGTTACCTATCGGTATAATGATATTGATAAATTAGCATTTGATGTTCTTCATGAATTGTGTCATATCGAAAAGCACTTCTCAGAAGAGCACACATCGTTCATCTCTATCGAAGGAACTATCTACTCAAAAGATCCAAGGGAAAAAGAGGCGAACGACTTTGCTAAAGAGCATTTAATTCCATGTGAAGTTTGGAATAAAATTCTTTCAGGTAAAAGCAGTAGTCTATCGCCGCATATTGTAGTGAAGGCTATTGCAAAAGAAGCTGAAAAGTATGGAATCAGTCCGACTATAGCAGTTTCAAGGTATAAACATGATACCAACTGGTATCAGACCTCGGCTTACAAGTCATCTAAAATTTATTGATAGAACATGAGCTGGGCGACTTGCCCGGCTCTTCTTGGTTTATGGGCTTACAAGTCTACCGTTTCAGGCTTCGTTCGTCATCAACCTCATAGCTATTTTTACTACCCACTTCCCATTCTGCATTTCGTTCGGAAGCCGATGTCTGGTGTGAAAGGACGTTGTCAAGAATGCCATTGGAACGACGGTGAATTTGGATGGGCTTAGGTTGGAGCACTTGCAGAGCAGGGAGCAAGGCTTTGAAGTTGATACCTTCTGAAGCCAAGTTAAAAATGCACTTGTGCGAGAAATCGACACAATAGTATTCGTCGCCTTTTCTGAAAATGGCAAGATGATTTTCTTTTAATGCCGCCCACAAGTCTTGCTTCTCGGTTGATGCAGCCAGATTGTTCAGCACTTCTACGACAAAGCCATTGTTGGGTTTGCTGTGAGGATCTACATAAATAAGGTCGGGATTTTCAATCTTCCAGATACGACAGAGTATATCACGCTCCACCTCGTTGGTGGGGCAAAAGGCCTGGACACAGCGCACCATAAAGTTGAATTTCAATACCTTTTGCACACTATCGCTTAGGGCGACCTCCCTGCCATTGAGTAGCCTGAAACGTCCTTTGGAAATGCGAGTACCATACTGTCGCCATAACATTCTGTTGAGTTCATAAGCAATCATCCGGGGATTATCCTCCAGCATGGCATCCACGTAGAGCTCTACCTTATTGATTCGTTCTTTTTCGCTCATGAAGTGTTGCAGCTGTTTGATAGAGAGCACACTGCCACCTTTATACACCGCTTGTTTGTAGTGGTCCACTATCATGTAACCGTATGGTTTGTCCTTTGAACCAAAGAAGACGAGCGATACACCAAACTTCTTTTGCAAGATGTCTGACAGTTCACTGCGGCTGGCAACCATGTTGCGATACTTTTTCATAACAGCCGCCAGTTGCCTACGACGTTTGTAGGTTTTCTTTTCATCAATAACAGAGAATTTTGCGGTCAAATCTTCCATTTCGATTTTTGTTCGTACCCGTCCGCCACGTGCAATTTCGAGGTTGCCGTCACGCTCGAAACATTCATAGCCAGATGCCTCCATGATGGCTTTGAATTGTGTAAGCGAATTGAAATTGTAACTAAGGGCCTCCTTCAAAAACAAGTCAGCACGCAATTCCTCATCTTCGCCAACAATTTTGTTGATGGCCTCCTGCGATCGGATGCGCTCGTGGTTGTGGTCTATTTTCTGGCCATTGGGATTCACCCGGCTGGTGATGATGTGCAGGTGATTGTTGTCGGTGTCATTGTGCGCATAGATAAGAAGCGGCTGCCCCTCATCATCATAGTCCATTTCGTGAAGATACTGGTGGGCAATATCCAAAAGTTGCTCTTGAGAATATTCATGTCCCCGGCAGGAGATGGCCACATGGAACTGAGCCTTGCGGATATGCTCGTTTCTTGCCGAATAATCAATCAGGTATTGTTGCAGCTGTTCGGGAGTGTAGCCATCAGCGGCTCCCACATAACCGAAGTTCTTCATTTCAAGGAGTACTGCTTGGCCTTTGGCCACTTTTCGCTCGTTGTACTCGACGGCATGGAAATTTGTGCTGGAGGGAAGTATGGTTGCTATCATCGTTTTTTTGTGTTTTTGCGTTATCGTGAGAAGATGGAAACGGTAAATCGGTATTTACCGATAACGGCTTTCCGCTTTATCGTGTTAATCGTTTGACTATTTGATGCTGTTCCTGTTTTACCGCTGTTAAGAGCTTTTGCAGCTCCATGATTTGAGGGTAAAGCACTTTCTCAAAATAGGGAAGTGTCAGCTCATTGGCTATCGCCAGTTCGTTGGCACGCTTGACCACCTGATTGAAGTTGCCGCCCATCCATGCCAAGTCCTGCTGATACTTCTTGTAAAGGGCTGTCATCTCGTTGAGCGCGGCTATCTTCCGCTTTGTTCCCGTGTCGTCAAATTGTTTGATGGCATCCCATATCATACTGCTGACCGTCTTGTAGTTGCCCGCTTTCTGCTTAATCAGTTCGGCATCCTGTGCTGAAATCCTTATCCAGAGTCTTTTCGTTTTCCGTTCCATATTCTTCTGTTTATATTCTGAGTTGCGAAGAATAATCCCCAACTTGACAGAGTTGGCAAGTCACTTTTGTCCGCACAAAAGTACAACTTGCTACCCAAACTCCGTAAGGGAAATGTAGTCCCGCCACCTGCTTGTCTGTAATAAAGTTAGCAAGAAATGATGAGTTGCAATGTCCCTCGCCCTTTTTTCAATAAAAGAGTTTTCGTGAAATTAGGATATCGAAATCCCGATTTGTCGATATTGGGATAAACCGAAGTCACGAGTCCGCTGCTTCGAGAAAAGACGAAAATCCGATGCCGTGAAATAGTGACATTACGAGAATATATAGCCACAAAAAACTACTGATTATCAATGTTTTAGATGGTTTTTATTTACTTTTCTCAGTTATTTTTCGTACCTTTAGTAGGACTAATAATGTTTTAAGATGCAAGTGTTTCTGTTCGTATATATCATGCTTAGGGCCATCTTCCAGCTGATAGGTTGGGTGATTAAAGGTTTTTTGTATGTCTTGTGGATGATTTTTGGTGGCATTGCCTACTTGGTGAATTATCTGATGGAGCGTAAAACATAAAACCATACCTCGAAGTGGGAAGTATGGCTCTATGTGGGTGTGAGATTTATTCATCATTCATCTGATTGCCTTCTGGAGGTTTACCGCATGTCGCTCGATGGTCGATTTCAGCACCTTCGCATAAATCTGCGTGGTCCGGATGTTCTGATGCCCCAACATGCGTGCGACGTTCTCTATGGGTACGTCGTGGGCAAGAGCCAGCGTCGCAAACGAGTGCCGGGCAATGTGGAAGGTCAAGTTCTTGTTGAGCTTCATGGCTGCCTGGATGAGATGCAGGTAGTCGTTTGCCTTTTGATTGGATATTCTCGGCAACTTGAAATCATACTTTTTGAGCACCTCCATTGCCGGTTTGAGAATGGGAGTGAAGAATTTAGAGCCAGTCTTTAATCTGCTTCCATCAATATAATACAATGTTCCCTGCAGTTCCGTCATCGTATCAAAGCTAAATGATTGAACATCGCAATATGCCAAACCAGTATAGGCGGCGAACACAAACAAATCTCTAACCTTATCCAGTTTTCCCTCCAGTTTTATTGTTCGGATTTTTTTCAATTCTGTTTCAGAAAGCGGCTCACGTTCTTTACATTTGCCTCGCTTAAATTTAACCAAGTTGTAAGGATCAACGTCTATAACATTTTCTATAGCAAGCCTCTTTGTATAGATACGAAAATTCTTGTGATAGTTATTGATTGCAACATCAGAGCGGGTGCCATCTCTAAGCCATTGGTCAAAGGCTACCAAATTTTCCCGCGTTAAGTCCTTTGTGGTTTTTATCTGACCAAAACGCCTGATAGCTTCCAATGTGCAAATCTTGTGTTTGCGTGTACCCTCACGTATGTTTTCTTGCTTAATGGATTGTTCCATATACAGCAAGAAATTTACCGAGCCTTTACTTTTGGCAAATGGATTGTCTTCTGTTTCGTAATAATAGGAGTCAAACTTCTCAACGGATAGCTTATCGTCAAGAACATTCATTGCAGCCAAAATCTGCTCACATCTTTTCTTGATAGCACATACCTTAGGAGAACTTATGAAAGTCTCCAGTTCATCAGGAGCTACATCACCAAGAGAAATATATTTTCTCTCGGTTCTACTGATATAGACACGGACCTCAACTTTTCCTTTGCCGCGTTTGTCGGCTACCTTTTTTCGGTCAAAGATGACCACAACTTCCTGTTTTGCCATATTAGCATCATTTTTGTGGAGAAGGGAGGTTGGTGGAAAAAGTGGTAACACATTGTGTATTCTGGTAACACAAATTGGTAACACATTTTATTCCCGAGAGCTCCTTTTTGCTCTCATTACTTCCCATTTCCACGGGGTTTAACATTAAGTATAAACACCTCTAAATGTGCTAATTAGCTTACAAGTGGCTCATTCTAAACAAAAAAAAGGATTTTGTTTCCAAAATCCTCTTTTTCTTAGGTTGTGATTCCGTTGGGGTTCGAACCCAAGACCCACAGCTTAGAAGGCTGTTGCTCTAATCCAACTGAGCTACGGAACCATCAAATCGGCTGCAAATTTACTGCTTTTATTCTTTTTAGCCAAATAAATCGGTGGGTTTTTATTTACTTGAACTTTTCCAAGAATGAATCTGCCTGTTGATTACCCAGTTCTTTTGCTTTTTGAATATTCTTGATTCCCTCTTCTTTTTGTTTGTTTTGGCATTGCGCAGAACCCAAAATGAGATATGCTTCGGCAAAGTCCGGCTTTAGTTTGATAGCCTGCTTTGCGGCATCGATGGCTGCATCCAATTTATTTACTCGCAAAAGCAAACTCCCAGCCTCAGCACAATATATCGGTTCTTTGGGATCGAGTCGTGACGCGATAAGGATATCTTGCAAGGCTTGCTTCCATAATTTACCTTTTGCCTCGCATTGCTCACGCATATAATAAAATTCTGGTCCAAGCTGGCCCCTATAAAAATACTCATAGGTATAATAATCCTTCATGGCAAGTCTGTAATCTCCCATCTTGTCCAACTGTTTTGCACGTGCAAGGAAATAGGGTGCGGCCGTCTTGACGTACGGTGTGTCGCAAAGTTCGATGCTTTGATTGAGCAAACCCAGAATTTCCTTGTCGTCACACTTCAATTGCTGCTTGCATTGCGCCATCTCAAGGTAGATCTCTGGATTCTTAAGTGGAGTAGTTGTCAGCGCCTCAAACTCCTTATAGGCCTTTTCATAGTCTCCCTTCGAATAGATAATTTGCGCCTGAAGGTGTCTATACTGTGGCTCTGCCTTAATCTTATAAGCCTTTTCCGCCTCACTCATGGCTTTATCAAGAGTCCATCCAAGGCTCTTTAGTTGAGGATCAATGGACGGATTGACCATACAAATATATATGGTTCGAGCATAATTGTAATGTGCCTCATCTTTGGCCTGTGCTTTAGCTATGGCATCCCTCAATGTTTTATCAGCATTCGCAAAATCATTCTTGGTTATCAGCAAGTTGGCATTTGCCAAATACCCGTCATTGAGTGTTGGGAACTTGCCCAAAAACTCTTTAATCGCACCATCCCTATAACTTTCAGACTTGTCGGCTGACAGCATGAGGGCTATCGTGGCTTCTTCCACACTGGCTGGTAGAGCCACTCTTATAGCACATTCACGAAGCGTGAGGTCGTTCTGCGAGAGTCCAGAGATCACAAAATCACGCGCAAAGGCTGCATCTGTTGCACTTTTGATGCTATTATTCGAAGAATAAAGTCCAATCACTTGCCCTTTGTCATTAGCCACGATTGCTCCGTTTAGTTTATCATCTACATCAGTTGTAAGCACACTGTAATTGTATTTTTCCATGAACTTTTCAACCTTCGTCACCGTTGCTTTCGCTGGCGGATTGCTTTTGGACGTTGTGACAATCCATGCGTTGGAGTTAGCAGTGACATTAGTCGCCAAAGCAGCCGGCGTCGTTGATGACTGGATTTGGAACTTAACGATGTCGTATATACCATTCGCTCCCATTAGCGCCTCAACATTGTGTTTCTGCCCTTTGTTGTCGATTACCACCGCACGACTTGCACCAATAAATGGTTTCCACGGGCTTACACAAACTCCGTCAGCGGAAATGAAGAAACCATTGGAACTTGACAGTATAGAGCCGTCTTCCTTGAAAGTCGTTAACGTAAAGGTTGCATCTGCCAACTTCTTGATTGCCGATGGCTGTGCAAAAGTTGAGACTGTGACAACAAATGATATAAGGATGAGGATGGTTCTTAGGCTATTTTTCATATCTTGATTCATTATTCGTTTCATGTTTGTTATTTTATTAATGGGAATTTATCCCTTTTTATTGGTTACATTAAACCTTGAGAAGTTCTTTTGCATTCTGAAGGGCAGCCTCGGTGATGTCTGTTCCAGACAACATCTGGGCAATCTCGGTTACCCGTTCTTCTTGGGACAGCTCACGTAGATGACTGGTTGTTTCCTTGTCGGTGTCCCTTTTCTCAACTTTGTAATGCGACGATCCGAGCGCAGCTATCTGTGGTAGATGCGTTATTGAAATAACCTGTCGCTCATGGTTACCCATCTCCTGCATAGTAAATGCCATTTGCTGAGCGATCTTTCCGCTAACGCCAGTATCAATCTCGTCAAAAATTATGGTCGGGAGTTTAACGGCCCCACTTATCATAGCTTTGAGTGACAGCATGACACGTGCGATCTCACCACCAGAGGCCACTTGCGCAATGGGTTGCAACGGATGGCTCTTATTGGCAGAGAAGAGGAAATTCACTTTGTCTGTACCATTGCTACTTAACGGTTTATCCGTAATGTCAATCTTGAACTGGATGTTGGGAATGCCCATAGGAATGAGCTTTTTCTTCATCTCCTCTTCCACTTTCTTGGCAGATTTGATTCTTGTTAATGTCAGGGACTTTGCAAGTTTCACGCACTTCTCATACTTAACTGCAACTCCCTGTTCAAGGGCTTTTAGATCATCGTCACTGTTGTCGATACTGTAAAGCTGTTGCTGCAAGTCGTCCTTTATACCAAGTAGTTCCTCAACAGATTCAACGTGAAACTTCTGTTCAAGATGATAAATCTTGTCCAATTGCTGATTGATTTGGTCGAGTTGAGTCGGGTCGAACTCAATGTTCTCTTTATCAGAGCCTATCTCGTTGCCGATGTCCTTCAACTCAATGTAGGCGGAAGTTAACCTTTCAGCCAGTTCTTTGTTCTTAGGGAACACCGAGACGATGCCTTGGATAGCTTCGGAGGCTTTCTTCAGCGTATTGACGACACCAGTTTCTTCGTCATTCAGCGCATAGTCAGCCTGATATAACGCACCTTTTATCTCTTCTGCATGAGATAATGTCTTGCTCTCGCTCTCCAACTCTTCTTGTTGCCCTTTCTGAAGATTGGCATTCTCTAACTCATCAAATTGAAAACGAAGGAACTCTTCGTTTTCAGCTCTTTCAGATATTCTGTTCTTGAGAAGTTCTAATTCCTTCAGAGCTTCCCGATAGGAATGATATTGTTCTTTATACTTGTTGAGTTCGTTAGTGTTTTGAGCTATTATATCAATGACATTCAGTTGAAAGTCCTCTTTCTGAAGAAGCAAATTCTGGTGTTGTGAGTGAATATCCACCAACTGTTCGCCAATTGTTTTCATCAATGTCAGGGACACTGGTGTATCGTTTATAAATGCCCTTGATTTGCCATTATCCGTAAGTTCTCGGCGAATAATTGTCTCCGTTGGATCAAAATCGATGCTATTATCGGTAAAGAATGTCTCAAGATCGTATTTCTCAATATCGAATGTTGCCTCTATGACACATTTTTTCTCACCTTGCTTGATTTGCTTGCTGTCCGCCCTATTGCCCAACAGTAGCCCAATAGCCCCAAGTATTATACTTTTACCAGCTCCAGTCTCACCACTGATGACAGAAAAGCCAGGATGGAAGTCAATATCCAATTGTTCTATTAAGGTGAAGTTCTTAATATAAAGATGCTTTAGCATGTTTTCTTATTGTTTTATCTTATTCCAGAATGCATTTTGGCTGGCATTTATGTTGAAAAGAATTTCATAAACCGACTCTTTCTCCTTCTGTGTCCCCTTTCCAGCATAGATGTTTGTCAATTCATCTTTCTTGTAATCCGTCCAAATCTGTGGCAAAAGACTCATCGGTCGGTCAGCGTGCGCTTTCTTCAGGTCATTTTCTATCGCTGTGGTGATATTGGTTCTGCCACGTTCAACGCTGTTTGCCATCTCATCAAGTCCCGTTCTGTAATAATCATACTGCAACTGTCTGAACGGCTTCATAGCCCCGTCAAGATAATCATTGATGATTGCGAACCTATTCCGTGAGTTTTCGAAAGCCTTCCATCCAGTAAAATTTAGATTTTGTGCATTGTTGGCAAGGTTCATACACCGCTGTAGGATATCCTCGCCACCCATCGGTGAAAAAGAATCAAGGTCAAGTCCAATGATGAGATAGGCATAATAGGCAAAAAGCGCTGTCAACTGATTGTCAATGTTCTCCTCGTTGAAGTCAATCTGGTCGAACTGGGCAAATTCAAAGTTGAAATCACCGTCCTGATTATTATATAAGGTGGTGGTGTAGGCAGAGTTGTACACTGGTCTGTTGGCTTGAACCAGTGCCGTACATGTGAAAGTGTTCGTGCTTGGGTCGTATTGCGTGACGGTGATGTTAAAGTTGCAGACGATTCGCTCGTTTTTCTGAAACTTCAAGTTGGTCCATTGTTTCTCATTTACGAACTGCTCCAACGTCTGCTGGAGGTTTTCAAAGACCGAGGCATCAGTACCCTGTATCTGATTATGGTTGATATTTATCTTCGCCTGTAGCTCCTGTGCATTCGCAAAGTGGCTAAAGAATAGAAGACAATTCATCAACAATATCACGAGCCACTTGTGATTTGTTCTTTTTCTCATAATCCTTTTTCCCTTTACTTGAAATGATCGTGATTTGATTCTCGTCCGATTGGAATGTTGTTCCCGGGATTTTGGTAGAATTCAGCACTATAAAGTCAGCGTTCTTCTTCTCCAATTTTGCCTTCGCATTCGTCTCCTCATTATTGGTTTCCAAGGCAAAGGCGACGAGGCGCTGACCTTTTTTCTTCTGTTTGCCTAAAGCTGCCGCGATGTCCTGTGTGGATTGAAGGTCAATATGTAAACCATTTTTTCCGCGTTTTATTTTATTTTCAGAGAAAGTTTGTGGCTTGAAATCTGCAACGGCAGCACAAAGTATGGCGGCATCTGAAGAAGGATAAGCCTCCATACATGTATCATACATCTGTTGGCAGCTCTCAACGTCAATTCTGTTGATTTTCTCTGAACATTCCAGATGTACTGGCCCCGCCACCAGTGTGACTTCAGCACCTCGGCGCCTGCATTCCTCAGCCAATGCGAAACCCATTTTGCCAGATGAATAGTTTCCTATAAAGCGCACTGGGTCAATCTTTTCATAGGTAGGGCCAGCCGTTATGAGTATCTTTTTCCCATTTAGGTCGTTAGATGTCTCCCTTTCATGATTGAAATAGGCTTCCAGGGCCTCCACAACCGCTTCAGGCTCTTCCATACGTCCTTTTCCCTCCAGTCCGCTAGCCAAGAATCCGTTCTTGGGCTCTATGATTGTGCTTCCTCGCTGTTGAAGTGTCCTAAGATTTTCCTGAGTGGACGGATGTCTGTACATGTCGAGATCCATTGCCGGGGCTATGAAAACAGGTGCTTTCATGGAAAGATAAGTCGTTACAAGCATATTGTCGGCAATGCCGTGGCACATCTTTCCAAGACTGGCAGCCGTGCATGGTGCTATCAACATGGCATCAGCCCATAATCCGAGGTCAACATGTGAATGCCAAGTGCCGTCGCGTTGCGAAAAAAAATCACTGATGACAGGCTTATGAGTCAGTGCAGAAAGCGTTATCGGAGTGATGAATTCTTTTCCGGCTGGTGTGATGACCACCTGCACCTCCGCACCTTTTTTTATCAGCTGGCGTATAATCAGGCAACTTTTATAGGCTGCGATTGACCCTGTGATACCAAGTACTATTTTCTTTCCGTTAAGCATATTCTATCTGTTGTTGAACTCTCGTAGGCGAATACGTGTCAAAACCTGCTTTGTATTGTAAGTAAAGTCGTTAGCAAGCATCCAACTGTAATAGCCGGGGTCCTTGCGGAGCACCTCAGCAACATCCCATCCCTTGTATTTCCCAAAATTAAAAACTTCGTGTCGGCGTGGTTTATTATTATCATCCATCAATACATTGCCGTCTTTATCCGTAACTTCCTTCCAAATAATGCGTCCAGCAAAATCAACAAAGTCATTCATCCGGGAGAACTCCGCCAGTTCTTCTATGTCGTTTTTCAAAATACGCTCGGGGTCTTCCTGATTCTCTGGCGAATACATGGCTATCTGCCCTTGGAGGACTCTCCACGTCGCCTCAGTGTCCTCGTCGGCTTTGTGTGCCTGAAAGTCGTCTTCCATCTTTCTACCACAATAGAATTCATAGGCGGCAGCAAGGTTTCGACGTTCCATTTTATGGAAAATGTTCTGGGCATCGATGAGACGGCATTTCGAAAAGTCGAAATCCACTCCCGCCCGCAGAAATTCTTCAGCCAGCATAGGAACATCGAAGCGATTGGAATTGAAGCCCGCAAAGTCGCAACCAGAGAAAATGGCCGACAGTTCCTTGGCTTTTTCCTTAAAGGTCGGCGCATTGGCGACATCGTCGTTTGAGATACCTGTCAATTCAACGACTTCCCGAGGAATTTCTCTCTCAGGGTTGATATAAAGATTGCACCGTTCTTCTTTACCATCGGTAAAGACTTTGATGAACGATAGCTGAATGATACGGTCCTTAACAAGATCAAGCCCTGTTGTTTCGAGGTCGAAAACAATCAAGGGCTTTGTGAGATTTAACAGCATTCTAAAATGTATTTATAGATTTTGAGCATGGAATGCCTCTCCATGCCCAATAACTTTTAGCTTAATCGTTCAGTAACATTGGCATGATAAGCATGAGAACATGCTCGGTCTCCGACTGGTCGCCTGGTATGACAACACCTGCCCGTGACGGATCAGCCAATTGAATATTGACATCGTCACTCTGAAGATTGCTCAGTATTTCAAGCATACTGGAGCCCTTAAACCCTATGCTCATCTGATTGCCATTGTACTCACATGTAACACTTTCCTTTGCGCTTGTAGAGAAGTCGATATCCTCTGCGTTGAGGTCGAGTTGTCCGTTTGTGACATGGAAGCGAATGAGTTGTGAGGAATCACTTGCAAATGGCAACACGCGACGAATTGCGCCAATGAGCGACTTGCGGTCAATAGTGATTTGGTTAGGATTGTCCTCTGGAATGACACTGTTGTAGTTGGGATATTTTCCTTCGATAAGGCGACAGGTGAGACTTCCGTCGGTGTAGGAAATCTCTGCTGAACGACTATCGAAACGAATGACTACGTCGCTTTCGTCCTTTGCCAGAGTTCCTTTCAGCAAGTTAGCTGGTTTCTTGGGCAAAATGAATGAGGCTGGTACATCGTTCTTGATGGCAAAATTCTTGTTGCGCACCAGCTTATGTCCGTCAGTAGCCACAATTGCCAGCCAGTCGGTCGTCAGGTCAAAGAAAATACCGTTCATAACCGGGCGTAGCTCATCCTGGGCCGTTGCGAAAATAGATCGTGTGATATTATCTGCAAGGATACCTGAGCCGATGGTAATGCTCGTGGCATCACTGGCTATGGGCTGTGTCTTTGGATATTCTTCGGCATTGAGAATAGGGAAATTGTAGGAACCGTTCTGATAAGTGATATAAATTTTGAACTCTCCTAAGTTAACATCCACATTCAAGGGCTGTTCAGGAAGTTCCTTCACAGCATCCAAGATGGTATGGTTGTTTACCGCAAATGTGCCCTCACCCTCAGAGCCCTCAAGATTCAAGGTGGTTTGCATCACGTTCTCGCTATCAGAAGCAGTGATTGTGAGTTGACCATCGTGTACTTCAAAAAGGAAACATTCTAAAATTGGAAGAGTGTTCTTGCTGTTGATAACACGTGAAAGAGACAGCAATCTACTGCTCAAGGCAGTGCTTGAAATAGTAAATCTCATTAGTATCCTATGTATTTTAGTTATTAATCATCATTTGGTTTGACTGTTTTATCAGGAACAACCCTCGAAAGGTCAATTCTTGAATGTACAAAAATACAAAAAAGGCACGTGAAAAACAAAATTTAAGAATAAAAGTTTTTGTTTTTAGAACTATTTTAGTAATTTCGCAAATAAATAAGAAAACAAATATTTATCATTCTTCAAAATTATATGGAATTACAAGGAAGAGTTATCGCTGTATTGGAGGCACGTGAAGGAACCTCGGCACGTGGCCCATGGAAATCGCAAGAGTATGTAATTGAAACTCACGATCAATACCCACGCAAAATGGTATTTAACATATTCGGCGCAGACAAAATTGAGCAATTCGGAATCAAGGCTGGCGAGGAAATCATCGTCAACTTCGATATCGATGCCCACGAGTACAATGGCCGTTGGTTCAACAATATCCGGGCATGGAACATTCAACGTGTTGACGCTGCGGCTGCCCAAGCTGGTGCACCTGTGAGTGCTGCTGCGCCACAAGCTCCCGAAGGTGGCAGTCAGGCTCCTTTCCCTCCTGCCAACGAGAGTTCGGCAGCTGACGATTTACCATTCTAAGTAGAACAGTAAAGGAAAATCAACATACGAGTCCCCTCTTCCTAAGATTCAACAAGTGGAAGCGGGGATTCTTTGCGTTTTCGACTCACCGCATTGCACAACTTCGTCTATCCAGACAGCAAAAGAACCTCGTAAAGCAGAGAAACGTTAAGACGAGGAATCATTTTCAGTTGTTAATTTCGTTGATCTGATCATACTGACAAGCATAGACTCAAATCGGTCAACAGACAGCACCTTCGCTCTTAGATGATGAGAATATGGCATCCAGACTGACGTCATTCGCTTTTCGACAGTTTTTCTACCGTACTCTCTCGCCACAGCCAGCTACGGCTTTATTAGAACGACAAACAAGCAACTCGCTATCAAATAAAATCAGCTCAAACTCTAATGGCCAGTTGCGGATTAAAGCTTCGCCCAACTTATCTGGTTTTAGGTAATCAATCAGATGATAAAATGAATTGACAAAAGTGAACAATAGCTTTTAATCCATAAACAACTGAAAATCAAAAGAACATCATTTCTCATTTTAAAAGGTCTGGTTTTGGCTGCCCAAACCTGACCTTTTGTAATCTCATAGCTGACCTTTCGCAAAGAAAAAGCTGTGGATTTAGAAACTTTTTTGAAATTATTTTACAAATATCGGACTACACTGTGTAGCAGAGAATCCATCCAAACCGACAATTAGACCAGCAAGCCTGGCTTAACTTGACTGTCCTAATGGCTGAACAGGTTAAAAAATCCCACCGTCGAAAGAGACAGTGGGATTTATTCTGTTTATCAGTGCTTGGTAAGAGCATCGACAATTTTCAAATGGAGTCTTACTTAATAATCTCCTTGCGTGTCGTTCCGTCACTCATCTTGACGATATTCACACCACGCTGAGGAGTGTTGAGACGTGCACCGTTTACGTTGTAACGAGCAACTTCAACTGCATTTGCATTGTTTGCCACATTTTCAATACCAGCAGCAACTGCAACAGTTGTAACATTGTCTATACAGCATTTTCCATCAATAACTGTATAGTCGCCGTATGTTTCTTTTTCGCCGTCAAACTTGAAGATGATACGCTGTGCGGCAGCAGGGAAAGAAGAAAGGTCAATGTATTTCCATGTATCCAATAACTGAACTGCACCTTCTTTGAACTCGCCAAGCATCACCTCAACAGTTGCGCCATCAATTTCCTCATCATTCCCTTCTTTATCAAATGTAGCACCTTGAATGATAACCTTGAAGAAGTCACCCTCCTTGCTTAATTTACCTTTGCCACCATATTTGCCTTTTTTCATAATATCGACAACTCTCATGTTGTTTGTGAGATACAAGCCTTTGATTCTGCTGCCTTTGGCAATTGTAAAGCCGACTTTGTTTCCCATAACAACACCAAAGGTTTCTGATTTGTATCCACCTCCTACAATATTGGTATAATCACCAGTTTTATACTTATAAGTATTGTCTGATACCTTGGAAACTCCTACACCTGTTGTCGAGTCAAAGGTGCCATATTTGGTCTCACTATGGTTAAAAATTAGATCGTATGTAATAGGTGCTTGCTCATAATCACATACCCAATACAGTGATTTAGAATCCCATGGCATTGGGGTACCTTCTACTTTGTTTCCATTAACATCAAGTGAATCACCACGGTAGAAGCCATCGGAATTGAACTTCACAGTTGGGATGTTTTCAAAATCAGATACGGTCTCTTGTACATCTTGAGCCATTGCCGGCATTGCAACGAACGCTGCAGTAGCAATAATTGAGTAAAAAATCTTTTTCATAAGCTAAAATTAAATGATAGTTGATTATTAATATTGATTGTTGAATCTAATTCGTTAATGTCCTTCGAATGTTTATAAGTCATTTAGGTATTTGTTGAAAGCTCAATCTTCCTCAATCCGATTTACAAATCACTAATGGGGAACTTTCCTTCCATGCCCAGGTGAACGACGAAAGTCGCATTTTGAATTCCATTTCACACATTCATAATAGTTGCAACGATTGCAAAGATAATACAAAAAACTTAAAATACAAATATTATACTGCTTTTTATTTGTTATTTCGTCAGCTTTTCAATAATCACCCCACCATCAATGCTTTAGCATCAATGGTGGGGCGTTTAATTTTGATGTTTGAAATTGATTACTTAACCATGACTTTACGTATTGTTCCGTCGCTCATCTTCACGATATTCAAACCGCGTTGAGGAGCATTCAACCGTGCTCCATTCACGCTGTAGCGCGCAACTTCGTACACTTCAGTTTCCTTCTTGAACGTATTCTCTATACTCGTGGAAACCATGGCCGACAAGTTGTCAATGACGGTACTGTCCTATAAAAGTGTGTAAGCTCCTTTTTTCTTATCTTTGTATTTGTAAACCATAAAAAAGAAAAAAATGAAACTTACACATTCGCAAATTTC
>QWCY01000888.1_pt1 | contig 47038 bp, 38 predicted proteins | sample 1972631 | NCBI WGS metagenome assembly QWCY01 (sample SAMN09866696, study PRJNA288562) | Human gut metagenome isolate pre1_stool, whole genome shotgun sequencing... | isolation source: gut | host: Homo sapiens | place: USA: California
GCGCAATCCGTTAAAAGTAGTAAATTGGTAGTAAAATCAATCTGAAATCCTGCGAATGTGCTTGTATTTCAAGGGTTTTTCGGGATAATCAAAATTTTTAATAGAAAAAATTTTGATTTTTTATTACAAATATGTTACACTATTGTTCGTATGTATCGTACAGGAAGACGGAAAACAGTAATGGAGATAAACACATGAATGATGATAAAGATACAGTAAACTATATGGATTCTATCAACAAGGCGAGCAGAAAGCGGAGAAGGAAACCGTCTTTCTGGGAACAGTACGGAATCCTTGTGATCGGAGCGGCTGTTCTTGCAGTGATCGTTGTGGCGGTGGTATTTGGCGGAAAGGCCGTGAACGCCGTAAAAGGAAAAATGGCGGCGGCGCAGGCTGCATCTGAGTCCGCCTCGGAGAGCGAGAGTGCGGAGGAAGCTTCTCTTCAGGCAGAGGAGGAGAGCCGTGCAGAGATCGAATCCGAGTCGGCGGAAACGGATGCAAAGATTAAAGAAGTGATCGATTCCTACTCGAATCTTGGTATCGCGAAGGTCACAGGCTACTTAAATATCCGGAAAGACCCGAATGAGGCAGCGAATGTGATCGGAACACTTTCCGATGGAAGTGCCTGCGAGATCCTGGAGACCCTGGAGGGCTGGTATAAGATCAGCTCCGGCGAGGTCGAAGGATATGCCAGCGCGGAATATATCCTGACCGGGGATGAAGCAAAGACCGCGGCGAAAGACCTTGTAAAGGAACGTGCATATATTACCGCAGACAATTTAAATATCCGTGAGACACCGTCTATGGATGGAAACATCGTTGGTAAGTGCCTTCAGGGTGAACTTCATGAACTTCTCGGGGAGACAGATGGCTGGTATCAGATCTCCGGCGGCTATATCTCTGCGGATTACGCGGAAAAACGGTTTTGTATGAATGAGGCAAACAAGCTGGATATGAAGGCGATGGTCTTAAATTTCTATGACCGTCCGGGCGTATCCAACGTTTCCAATTACTTAAATATCCGTGCGGGCGCAGGTGAGAGCGAAAAGATCATCGGAAAGCTCCCGAGCTATGCCGGATGTGAGATCTTAGAGGATGCCAACGGCTGGTATAAGATCAGCTCCGGAGGGATCACAGGATATGTAAAAAGTGAATATATCCTGACCGGTGACGCGGCGAAGGAAGCGGCCATGAGCCATGCGGAGCTTATGGCGATCGTCCATGCGGACCGCTTAAACGCGAGAACAGAGCCGTCCACCGACGCGAAGATCTGGACCCAGATCTCCGAGAATGAGCGGTATCATGTAGCGGAGCAGCTCGACGGCTGGGTAAAGATCGAATTTGATGAAGGCGGAGAAGGTGATGGAAACGATGAAATTTCTTCCGCTTATGTCTCCTCAGAATTTGTGGAAGTACGATATGCCCTGTCTGAGGCGATCAAATTCTCACCGACGGAAGAAAGCGCTTCCTTAAGAAGCCGGATCGTAAACTATGCGATGAAGTTCCTGGGCAATCCATATGTCTGGGGTGGTACGAGCCTTACAAAGGGCGCGGACTGTTCCGGATTTACGATGTCGGTTATGAAAAACTTCGGAATCTCCCTTCCGCATTACTCCGGTTCCCAGGCGAACAGCGGAAAACGGATCAAGTCGAGCCAGATGAAGCCGGGCGACCTGATCTTCTACGGAAGCAGCCGCGGAAGGATCAACCATGTTGCCATGTACATCGGCAATGGACAGATCATCCACGCAGCGAGCCGAAGAAGCGGAATCAAGATCTCTACCTGGAACTACAGAACTCCGGTGTGCATCGTGGATGTAATTGGAAACAGGTCCTGATCGGGTAAATTGTGATAAAAATGGATATGAGAACTCCTTTCTGGACATACTGGGTGTACTTGGCATGTCAGAAAGGAGTTTTTTTGTTATGAATGAAAAGGAACAGAAGGAGACAAAGGCGGAGGAGGAGCGGATCCGGGAGAACGGACAGGTGACGCTGGAAGAGAACGGTAAGAGGATCCATCTCTTATCTATCATCGGGGAGATCGAAGGGCATGACAATCTATCCGGGAGTACGAAGACTACAAAGTATGAACATATTCTGCCGGAACTTGCGAAGGTGGAGAGCGATGAGAAGATCGGAGGGGTCCTGATCCTTGTGAATACCATCGGAGGGGATGTGAGCTGCGGGCTTGCACTGGCGGAGATGATCGCCTCCCTCAGCAAGCCGACGGTTTCCTTAGTCATCGGGGACAGCCACTCCATCGGGGTGCCATTGGCGGTGGCGTCAGATTATTCCTTTATCGTGCCGACCGGGACCATGCTGGTGCACCCGGTGCGCATGAGCGGGATGGTGATCGGGACGGCACAGACCTACGAATATTTTGAAATGATCGAGGAACGGATCATAAGCTTTGTATCAGAGCACAGCAGGATCGATCGGGAAAAAATGAAACGGCTCATGCACAATACGAAGATGCTGACGAAGGATCTCGGGACGGTTCTGGTCGGAAAAGAGGCGGTGGAGTGCGGACTGATCGACGGAGAAGGCGGAATCAGGGACGCCATCGAAAAGCTGAATGCGCTGATAAAAAACGACTGACCGAAAATATGTTCGATTTATAATTTCTTACGGTTGCATTTTGGCATTTTTTTTTGTATACTATATTTTGGGGTACTTGCCCCGTAAAGTTAAAGGGGGAAAAGCACTTGGCTGGAACCAGAAAACAAAAAGAAACGACAAAACAATCACAGGTGTCTGCAAGAACAAAAACCACATCAAAGACAACGCAGAAATCTGCACAGACGCCTAAGAATAAGACAACAAGGACAGGGGCGAGAGCTTCCGAAAAGAGAAGAGAAACGAAACCGCAGTATGAGGAAGATACCGGATTCTTACAGTCTGAGGCAGTGATCCTCGGCACCTTCGCGGTATGTGTGCTGTTATTCTTGAGCAACTTCCATATCTGCGGATTCCTCGGTGACTTTTTCAGCCGGATCATGCTGGGCGTGTTCGGCTGTATCGGTTATCTGGCTCCGTTATTGTTGTTCGCAGAACTGTTATTCTACGCTTCGAATAAGGGAAATATCCGGGCAGTCTACAAGATGATCGCGGTGGAAGTCCTTCTGATCGTGCTCTGTGGTCTTGCGCAGCTTGTGTTCGGCGGCGGATACCGGGAAGGTCAGACGATCCTCGACATCTATAAGTCCGCCGGAGTAAGTGGACTTGGCGGCGGCGTGATCGGCGGTGTCCTTGTTATGGTTCTCCACACAGCGGTGGGAACCATCGGGGCCTATGTGGTCCTTCTCGTATTTATGATCATCTCACTGGTGTGCATCACGGAAAAATCCTTCGTGTCCGCTGTTAAGAGCGGAAGTGGAAAGGCATATCGGTATGCAAAGGAAGACTACAGCAGAAGAAAAGAGCTCCACGAGGAACGTCAGGAGGAAAAACGCAGACTCCGGGAAGAGCAGCGCGTTCAGGGCGTGGATCTTGCTGCGACCGATCTCTCGAGAACTCCGGATTTCGGTGGAATTGCCGGTGGCTATCTGGGCGTTGTGGATGCTGAGGCTGTGTCCGAGGCAGATGAGACGAAACAGGAAATAAATGTTTCCGATACATATAAAGAAGAAACGGCGGATCCGAAGGCGGAGACAGGAAGTATGCAGCCGGATCCTGCAGATATCTTTAAAGGAAAGATCACGATGGGAGGTAGGCCGGTAGAAAATCCGGAGTCTTCCAGTGAGGATCAGAGTAAGGAAGGCCGGTTCGGAGAAGACGCGATGAAGGATGTGGAACGCGTTCCGTTTGAGGAAGATGCTGTCCCGCCTGGAATCCATGAGGATGAGGACGTGTTTATCAGTCATGGGGAGAGTGCCTTTGATGATGAGGATATGTTCCCGGACGAAAAGAAAAGGGAGACAAAGGCCTGGGAGAAAAAACCGAAGGTGTCCGTTTTATCCAATCTCCCGGATATCCCGTTGGATGAGCCCGCGGCGGATGATGACGAGATCTTTGCGTCCATGAGAAGAAACACGGAGAGAAAAGCGGACGGACTCCGTGCAGAGAATGCCAAATCAGGCAAAATTGCAGAGCCAGACGAAACTGCAGAGACTTCGAAGACGGCAGAGGAGGAAAAAAACGAGTTCCCGGAGACGGAAGAAAATGAAAAGACGGCCGGAATTCCTGCCTCCGAAGAAGAATCCATGAGCGTTCTTTCAGATGACGAATTTCTCGACACAGAGCCTTATGTGGAAAATGAGGACTACTGGATTCAGGCAGCAGAGCCGGGAAGCCGTGCATATGTGGCAGCACACGGCAGCAGCGAGAAATCCCCTGAACGCCCGGCCGCTAAGGAACCGTCCGAAGAACACCGTCAGGTCGTGACCGCGTCCGGAAAAGTCATTGAAACGGATACGGAAGAGATCATAAAGAAAAAGGCGGAAGTAAGAAAGCGGGAAGCAGCCGAGAGGGAAGAGGCAGGAAACGAGGTATTAAAGGAGATCCGGCAGACGGAAGAAAAACCAAAGAAACCTTATATGATCCCACCGCTTGACCTCTTAAAGAAAGGCGCTCCCGTGACGGGGCAGTCGGAACAGGAATTTAAGGATACGGCAATCAAGCTCCAGCAGACATTAAGAAACTTTGGTGTCGGAGTCACCGTGACGAATATCAGCTGTGGGCCGACCGTTACCCGGTACGAACTTCACCCGGAGCAGGGTGTAAAAGTGAGCCGGATCCTGTCGCTGGCGGACGATATCAAGTTAAACCTTGCGGCGGCAGATATCCGTATCGAGGCGCCGATCCCCGGAAAAGCAGCCGTGGGAATCGAGGTGCCGAACAAGGTCAATAGCATGGTCTATCTGCGTGACCTTTTAGAGAGCATGGAATTTAAAAATCATAAATCGACACTGGCTTTTGCGGTGGGTAAGGACATCGGCGGACAGGTAGTCATTGCAGACCTCGCAAAGATGCCGCACCTTCTGATCGCCGGGCAGACTGGTTCCGGTAAATCAGTAGGGATCAACACGATGATCATGAGCCTGATCTACCGCTCATCCCCGGATGATGTGAAGCTCATTATGATCGATCCGAAGGTGGTTGAACTTTCCGTCTATAACGGAATCCCACATCTGCTGATCCCGGTAGTCACCGACCCGAAGAAGGCGGCCGGTGCCCTCAACTGGGCAGTTGCGGAGATGATGGAACGATACAATAAGTTCGCTTCCTCGAATGTCCGCGACCTGAAAGGGTATAACGCGAAGGTACAGACTCTGGCGGAGAGCGGGGATATCCCTGCGGACCAGATTCCGAAGAAACTGCCGCAGCTCGTGATCATTATCGACGAGCTGGCGGATCTCATGATGGTTGCCTCAAACGAGGTGGAGGACGCGATCTGCCGTCTGGCACAGCTTGCCCGGGCAGCGGGAATTCATCTTGTTATCGCGACTCAGCGTCCGTCCGTCAATGTCATCACAGGTGTGATCAAAGCGAACGTGCCGTCACGGATCGCGTTCTCTGTTGCGTCCGGTGTGGATTCGAGAACGATCCTCGACATGAACGGCGCAGAGAAACTGTTAGGAAACGGCGATATGCTGTTTTACCCGTCCGGTTATCCGAAGCCGCTCCGCGTGCAGGGCGCTTTTGTATCGGACGGCGAGGTGTCAAATGTAACCGAGTTCTTAAAAGAACAGAACGAGGATACAGGATATAACACGGAAATCGAGAAAAAACTGACCCAGTCCTCCTTAGCCGGAGGAGCGGGCGGACAGAATGAGCGGGACGCATTGTTTACCGATGCGGGCAAGTTCATTATCGAGAAGGATAAAGCGTCGATCGGCATGCTTCAGAGAATGTTCAAGATCGGCTTTAACCGTGCTGCCCGGATCATGGATCAGCTTGCCGAGGCCGGTGTTGTAGGGGAAGAGGAAGGAACGAAGCCAAGGAAGATCCTGATGTCCATGGAAGAGTTCGAAGAATTCTTGGAAGCGGGGTACTAAAGCCTGCGGCTGTTGAAATTGAAATGGCTGCCTGCTGCGGAAGCCGCAGATCCACAGAAATGATATGCTACTACAAAAGGAGGATACCGATTATGAAGACCGATATCGAGATTGCACAGGAGACGAAGATGCTCCCGATTACCACCGTTGCGTCCCAGTATGGAATTACTGAGGACGATCTGGAACTTTACGGAAAGTACAAGGCAAAGATCTCCAATGAGCTCTGGCAGGAGATCAAGGACAGACCGGATGGAAAACTCGTTCTGGTGACAGCGATCAACCCGACTCCGGCAGGAGAGGGAAAGACCACAACCAGTATCGGACTTGCACAGGCGATGACAAAGTGCGGAAAGAAAGCGATGCTTGCTCTCCGTGAGCCATCCCTCGGACCGTGCTTTGGAATCAAGGGCGGAGCAGCCGGCGGCGGATATGCCCAGGTCGTTCCGATGGAGGACTTAAACCTTCATTTTACCGGTGATTTCCATGCGATCACGACAGCGAACAACCTGTTGGCAGCACTTCTTGACAACCATATTCAGCAGGGAAATACTCTTGGAATCGACCCGAGACAGATCCTCTGGAAGAGATGTCTTGACATGAACGACCGTGTGCTGAGAAACATTGTAGTGGGACTCGGCGCAAAGGCAGACGGTTTCGTCCGCGAAGACCATTTTGTGATCACGGTTGCCTCCGAGATCATGGCGATCCTCTGTCTGGCAACGGATATGAAAGACTTGAAGGAGCGCCTCGGAAGGATCATTGTAGCATATAATTTTGCGGGTGAGCCGGTGACAGCGAAGGATCTCAACGCGGTCGGTTCCATGGCAGCTCTCTTAAAGGATGCCATCAAACCGAATCTGGTACAGACCTTAGAGCACACGGGAGCTCTTGTACATGGCGGACCGTTTGCGAATATCGCCCACGGCTGCAACAGCGTTATGGCGACAAGAACCGCATTAAAGCTTGCGGATGTGGCGATCACAGAGGCAGGATTCGGCGCAGATCTCGGCGCAGAGAAATTCTTTGATATTAAGTGCCGCAAGGCGGGGATCCGTCCGGATGCCGTTGTTCTCGTGGCTACTGTCCGCGCGTTAAAGTACAACGGCGGTGTTCCGAAGGACCAGCTCTCCGAGGAGAATCTTGAGGCATTGAAGAAAGGTATCGTAAACCTTGAGAAACACATCGAGAACATCCAGAAATACCATGTGCCGGTTGTTGTTACTTTAAACTCCTTCCTCACGGACACAGAGGCAGAGTATGAATTTATCCGGAACTTCTGTGAGGAGAGAGGCTGTGAGTTTGCGCTGTCCGAGGTATGGGCAAAAGGCGGAGACGGCGGAATTGAACTCGCAGAGAAGGTAATAAACACCCTGGAGAAAAAGACGAGTGATTTCGCTCCGTTATATCCGGATGAGATGGGAATCTCCGATAAGATCGAGACCATTGCGAAGGAGATCTACGGCGCGGGCAGCGTAAGCTACTCACCGGCGGCAAAAAAGGCGATCGCGAAGATCACAGAGATGGGCTTTGGCGATCTTCCGGTCTGCATGGCGAAGACCCAGTATTCCTTATCCGATGACCAGAAGAAGCTTGGCCGTCCGGAAGGATTTGACCTGACTGTGCGCGATGCGTATGTGTGCGCGGGCGCAGGCTTTGTGGTTGCGCTTACCGGTTCCATCATGACTATGCCGGGACTTCCGAAGAAACCGGCAGCGGACAATATTGACGTGGACGAGAACGGAAAGATCATAGGATTATTCTAAAAAAGCAGTAAGAAAACTCACAGGCGGGCGCATATGTTCCCGCCTGTGTGGGTTATGAGAAAGGATGACGACAGTGGTAATTGGAGATTGGTTAAAACGCATGAAATACGATCTGGTTTGCGGCAGTCTGGACCAGAACGTAGATGAAGTGATCTATGATTCGAGAAAGGCAAGACCGGATTCCGTATTCGTGTGCATTCAGGGCAGCACCAGGGATTCCCACGAGTTTATTCCGTACATATTAAGGGCTGGCTGTAAAGTTCTTGTGGTAGAAAAAGAAGTGGAAGTACCGGCGGATGTGACTGTGATCCGGGTCGAGAGCGGACGACTCGCGCTGGCGGAGCTTTCTGCGGCGAGATTCGGTTATCCGGCAGAGAAACTGATCACCATCGGGATCACCGGCACGAAGGGAAAGACCACGACGAGCTATATGATCAAGGCGGTCCTTGAGGCAGCCGGAAAGAAGACCGGTCTCATCGGAACGAATGGCGCAGTCATCGGGGATGTAAAATTCCCGACCTCCAATACGACACCGGAATCCTATGTGGTGCAGGATTATTTCCATAAAATGGTGGAAGCTGGCTGTGAGTGCTGTGTGATGGAGGTCTCCTCTCAGGCCTTAATGCTTCACAGGGTCGGCGGGATCATGTTCGACTACGGTCTGTTCACAAATATTTCTCCGGACCATATCGGGCCGAAGGAACACAAGAGCTTTGAAGAGTATCTTTTTTATAAGTCAAGGCTTCTTACTGTCTGCAAAACGGGGATCGTGAATCGTCTGACAGACCACTACGATGAGGTCGTAAAGGATGCGACCTGCAGACTTCTTACATATGCCCTGAATGGAAACGCGGATTTCATGGGTGATGACATTCACTATGCATCAAATCACGATTTTGTGGGAATTGAATTCTCAATCCACGGCATGCTTGACGGAAGAGTCCGCGTAGGGATGCCGGGAAAATTCAACGCGGATAATGCTCTGGCGGCGTTGGCGGTCTGCACTCTGGCGCTTTCCGGTGGAAGCGGGGTGCTTGATGATCATACAAAACAGGCAATCCTTGGATCCCTCGTGAAGGTCCGCGTGGATGGTCGCATGGAGATCGCGCACGTATCGAAAAAGTGCAGTGTGATCGTGGATTATGCCCACAATGCGGTCAGCATGGAAAGTCTTCTGACAACACTCCGGGATTATCATCCGAAGCGTCTCGTATGTGTATTCGGCTGCGGTGGAAACCGCGCCAGAGATCGCAGATATTCAATGGGGGAGATCGGTGGAAAGATGGCGGATCTCTGCATCATTACGGCGGACAATCCGCGTTTTGAGAAAAACGAGGACATCATCAAGGACATCGAGGTGGGCCTTGCGAAGACGGACGGAACGTATCTTGTGATCCCGGACAGACGGGAAGCAATCTTTTACGCGATCAGGAACGCTGAGGAGGGTGACATGATCGCCATTATCGGAAAAGGCCATGAGGATTATCAGGAGATCGAAGGTGTGAAACATCATTTTCTGGATCGGGAAGTCGTGGAAGAGGCGGTAAAAGGATAATCCATGATCGTCCGCAGGGGGACGCAGACTGCAGCAGTAAAGGAGATTGGAAAGGAATGGAGAACGTAAGTGTTCAGGATATCGTCCTTGCCACCGGAGGCATACTGCTCTCCGGAGATGACGGTGTCATGTTAAATAAGATCCGCCTGGATTCCAGACAGGTTGAGACCGGAGATCTTTTCGTGCCGATCATCGGCGAGAAAGTAGATGCACATAAATTTCTGGAACAGGTTGCCGTAAAAGGAGCCGGTGCGGTGCTTACAAGTGAGCATAAGGAAAAAACGGAAGAAATGGCGGAGACCTCCTGTGCCTGGATCGCTGTGGATGACACGAAAAAGGCACTTCAGGCCGTAGGCCGTTACCTCAGAAAACGTCTGACACTGCCCATTGTCGGTGTCACAGGGAGCGTCGGAAAGACCACAACGCGGGAAATGATCGCGGCGGCACTCTCCGCGCGGTTTCATGTATACAAGACTCCGGGCAACAGCAACAGTCAGGTAGGAGTTCCGATTACCGTGTCCGAGATCACAAAAGAAGATGAAGTGGGTGTTTTGGAGCTTGGAATGAGCGAGCCGGGTGAACTTACCGTGATCGCACGGATCGCGAAGCCGGATGTGGCAGTGATCACAAACATCGGGATTACCCACATCGAGCAGCTTGGATCCCGCGAGAATATTTACAGGGAGAAGCTGACGATCCAGGACGGACTTTCCGATGGCGGCATCCTCATCCTAAACGGCGACGATGATATGCTTTGCAGGACCAGGGGAAAAGCCGGTGTGAAGACAGTCTACTATGGCACCGGGGAAACCTGTGATTACCGCGCAGTGGACATCGTCCTCATGGACGGAAAGACGGAGTTTACGGCTGTTCATGCGGGAAAAACCCAGAAAGTCCTCTTGAACGTCATGGGCACACACAATGTGATGAACGCTCTGGCAGCCATTGCGGTCTGCTGTGAACGCGGTATGACGATGGAAGAAGCCGCGGAGGGTCTTCTGACTTTCCATGGATTCAAACACCGCCAGCAGGTCTATGCCGACGGAAGATTTACGGTGATGGATGACTCTTACAACGCGAGTCCGGCATCCATGAAGGCGGCCCTTGATGTGTTTCAGGGACTCACGGGAAAACGCCATATTGCTGTCCTTGCGGATATGAAGGAGCTTGGCGGGAATTATCTGGCCTACCACAGGGAAGTGGGCGAGTACGCGGCAAATTCCGGCGTGGATCTTGTTGTTACATTGGGCGAGGCATGCAGGAGTCTGGCAGAAGGCGTTCGTGCGGTGAAGGAGATCCCGGTGGTGGAATTTTCAGACTGTGGGGAGATGGTGAAATATCTGGAAGCGGAGATCCGGGACGGAGACTGCGTTCTCTTTAAGGGATCCAACTCCATGGGACTGTCTGCTGTGGCAGATCAATTCGTGGAGATGGCCGGAAGGTAGGAATGGCCGGAAGTTTTGAGAAGGGAGGGATCCGAAATGGAACCGTATGCGGATGTCATCATTGATCTTTCCGTAAAAAATGTGGACCGGATCTTCCAATACCGGATCCCTGACCATCTGAAAGAGCTTGTAAAGCCCGGAGTTCAGGTGAACATCCCTTTCGGAAAGGGAAATACCGAACGGAAAGGGATCGTGGTAGGTCTCTCAAAAGAGACAGATTATGACCCTGAAAAAATGAAAGAGCTTCTGGATGTGGAGACAGGCGCTGTCCCGATCCGTACTCAGATGATCTGCCTCGCCTTCTGGATGAAGGACCGCTATTCCACCACGATGAATCAGGCACTGAAGACGGTTCTTCCCGTAAAGGCGAAGGTGATGCCGAGGGAAGAACGTGTGATCGTTTCCTTAAAACCGAAGAATGAGATCGAAACGCTGCTTATAGAAGCGGAAAAGAAGAAATACCGGGCACGGATAAGGCTTTACCGGGCACTTCTTGAAAACGGGGAGCTGCCTTTGAAGCTGACTTCCGAAAAGCTCGGCATCACGGCTGCGATGCTGAAACCGTTAGTAGAAAAAGAGATCGTGGACCTGAAAACAGTCAAAAAAGAACCGGGAGCAGGAAACAGATTTCCAGAGACCGGACCTGTTGCCCTGAATCAGGAACAGAAGAACGCGGCGGAGACCGTGATCCGGGACTATGATTCCGGACAGCGTAATACCTATCTGCTCTACGGAATCACGGGAAGCGGTAAGACGGAGGTCTACATGGAGCTCATCGACTACGTCCTTCGGAAAGGCCGGCAGGCCATCGTCCTGATCCCGGAGATCTCCCTGACTTACCAGACCGTGATGCGTTTTTACCGGCGATTTGGAAACCGGGTTGGGATCATGAATTCCAGACTTTCGGCGGGGGAGCGCTACGAGCAGTCGGAGAGGGCGGCAAACGGGGAGATCGATATCATGATCGGTCCGCGCTCCGCTCTTTTCACGCCGTTTCCGGATCTGGGACTCGTCATCATCGACGAGGAGCATGAGGGAGCCTACAAGAGTGAGACGGCGCCGCGGTACGATGCCAGGGAGGTCGCAAAGGTCCGGGCTGATATGAGCGGGGCAGCCGTGGTCTTAGGGTCTGCGACACCGTCTGTGGAGAGCTATTATCTGGCAGAACAGGGTGAATATAAGCTTTTGACCCTCACAAAGAGGGCAAAGGAGAACAGCCGTCTGGCAGGGGTCCACATTGTGGATCTCAGGGAAGAACTTGCAGAGGGAAACCGCTCGATCTTCAGTCGGAAATTGAAGGGACTGATCGAGGACCGGCTGGCGAACAGGCAGCAGGTGATGCTGTTCATGAACCGGAGGGGATATGCGGGCTTTGTGTCCTGCCGCTCCTGCGGAAAGGCGATGAAATGTCCGCACTGTGATGTGAGTCTTACATACCACAGAAACGGACGGTTAAAATGCCACTACTGCGGATTTGAACGGCCGCTGCCGGATCGATGTCCGTCCTGCGGTTCCCCGTTTATCGCGCCCTTTGGGACGGGGACCCAGAAACTGGAAGAATTTACAAAAAGGGAATTTCCAAAGGCCCGGATCTTAAGAATGGATGCGGACACCACGGCAAAAAAAGGAGCTCATGAAGAAATCCTCGCCACCTTCGCAGAGGGCGGGGCGGATATTCTCATTGGGACCCAGATGATCGTAAAGGGTCATGACTTCGCGAATGTGACCCTTGTGGGTGTCATGGCAGCGGATCTCTCCCTCTATGCACCGGACTATAAGAGCGCAGAGCGTACCTTTGAGCTCCTGACTCAGGCATCTGGGCGGGCCGGGCGCGGGGAGCTTCAGGGAGATGTGGTGATCCAGACATATGCGCCGGACCATTATGCAGTATCCTCCGCGGCAGAGCAGGACTATCTGCAGTTTTACCGGCAGGAGCTTCTGTACCGGAAGATGATGGGATATCCGCCCCTTGTAAGACTTTTGACCATCGGACTTTCCTCAAAGAGGGAGGCGGATGTGATCCGTGCGTCAGAGGATATGAAACGGGTCATTCTGAGGGAATATGCACTGGATGGACTGAAGGTCATCGGTCCGGTGGAGGATTCCCCCTACAAACTTAATGATAATTACAGAAAAATTTTATATATGAAACATGAAAGTTATGATATACTATTAAAAGTCAGAAATTGCGCCCGGAAGCGGGAGAACATCCCGGATCTTTTCCGGAATGTGTTCGTCCAGTACGATCTGACTTAGTAGTTTTCGATAAAAAATTGAGAGGAAATAAGATAAAATGGCAATCAGACAGATCAGAACCATCGGAGATGAGATCCTTACAAAAGAGTGTAAGCCGGTAAAGGAAATGAATGAGAGGACCCTTGAGCTCATCGAAGATATGTTTGAGACAATGTATGAGAATAACGGTGTCGGCCTTGCCGCACCGCAGGTGGGTGTCCGCAAGCGCGTCGTGGTTATCGATGTGGAGGACGGAAACCAGTATGTGCTGATCAATCCGGAGATCCTCGAGACGAGCGGAAGCCAGACCGGTCAGGAAGGCTGCTTAAGTGTTCCGGGAAAATGCGGACAGGTGACCCGCGCGGATCATGTAAAGGCAAAAGCTCTCAATGAGAATATGGAAGAGTATGAGATCGAGGCAGACGGACTTCTCGCGAGATGCATTCTCCACGAGTGCGACCATCTGGATGGAAAACTTTACGTCGATCTCGTAGAAGGCGAACTTCAGGATACAGCCGGAGAGGATGAGGAATAGTATGCGTATTGTTTTTATGGGAACGCCGGACTTTGCGGTTCCGACGCTGACTGCTCTCATTGAGGGCGGACATGAAGTTGTGGCTGTGGTGACACAGCCGGATAAGCCGAAGGGGCGCGGAAAAGCCGTCCTTATGACTCCTGTAAAGGAAAAAGCGATCGAGTATGAAATCCCGGTATACCAGCCGGTAAAGGTGCGGGATCCGGAATTTGTGGAGCTTTTAAAAACGATGGCACCGGATGCCATCGTTGTCGTCGCATTTGGCCAGATCCTTCCGAAGTCCATTCTGGATCTTCCGAAATACGGCTGCGTGAATGTACACGCGTCCCTGCTTCCGAAATACCGCGGGGCTGCCCCGATCCAGTGGGCGGTCATTGACGGTGAGAAGGAGAGCGGAGTGACGACCATGATGATGGATGTGGGGCTGGATACCGGCGATATGCTGGAACAGAAAGCGATCCCGTTAGATGAGAAAGAGACTGGCGGAAGCCTGTTTGACAAGCTCTCTGCCCTCGGTGGATCCATGATCTTATCCACTTTAAAGGGACTGGAAAACGGAACGATCACGAGAACTCCGCAGGGAGAGTCAGGTACTTCCTACGCGAAGATGCTCACGAAAGAAATGGGACATATCGACTGGACGAAGGACGCGGTGTCCATTGAGCGTCTTGTCCGCGGTTTAAATCCGTGGCCAAGCGCATATACATCATATGCTGGAAAGACGATGAAGATCTGGGCGGCAGAGGTTGCGGATCTTCCGGGAGAGAGAACTCCGGGAAAGATCCATGTGACAAAGGACCGGCTTTTTGTGGAGACCGGAGAAGGTGTCCTTGACGTAAAGGAGCTTCAGCTTGAGGGAAAGAAGCGGATGGATACAGCTTCCTTCCTGCGCGGTTTCCAGATGGAAGACGGAAGTTTCTGCGGGTAAGCTTCGCGGGTGATGCCGCGGGCGGTCCTGAAAATTCCGGCTGAAAAGCCGGCTGCCGCGACGACAGAAACGAGATCGAAAGGAGAGATGTTTTATGTACGGAATGTATGGTTACGGTTATGGCTATGGCCTTGACCCGACGATCATCCTTGTATTGATCGGTGTTGCCCTTTCTCTCTGGGCTCAGGGACGTGTAAATTCCACGTTCTCGAGATATTCCAGAGTCCGCAGCATGACTGGCATGACAGGCGCGGAGGCGGCGAGACGCCTTTTAAATGCGCAGGGAATCTACGATGTGACGGTCCAGCAGATCGCCGGTGAACTTACCGATCACTATGATCCGCGGACGAAGACCGTAAACCTGTCCCAGTCCGTTTACGGAGCGACTTCCGTTGCGGCTATCGGTGTTGCTGCCCACGAATGCGGCCACGCGATGCAGGACAATGAGGGATACGCGCCGTTACGGTTCAGGAGTGCTCTGGTTCCGGTGGCAAACTTCGGCTCCAGTCTTTCCTGGCCGCTGATCCTTTTAGGACTTGTGTTCGGCGGACTTGGTTCTCCGCTGGTGGAGATCGGAATCTTAATGTTCTCTCTGGCGGTGCTGTTCCAGCTTGTGACACTTCCGGTAGAGTACAATGCGTCTGCCCGTGCGGTAAGACTTCTTGATGCGCAGGGCATTCTCGCGGGCGAGGAAGTAAACGGAACGAGAAAAGTACTGAACGCGGCGGCACTGACCTACGTGGCGGCAGCAGCAACTTCGATCCTGCAGCTTCTCCGTCTCATAATTCTCTTTGGAGGAAGAAACAGACGTGACAGATAATACGACAAATATCCGGGAGGTCGTCCTTGACGTCCTTCTGGAAGTCCTCGAAAACCATAATTTGAGCCATATTGTTTTAAAACAGGCATTGGAAAAGTACCTGTTTCTGGAACGTCAGGACCGCGCGTTTATCACAAGATGCGTGGAGGGAACCTTGGAGTACCGGATCCAGATCGATGCGGTGCTTGACCGCTTTTCGAAGGTGAAGACCGCGAAAATGAAGCCGGTGATCCGGGAGATCCTCAGAATGTCGGTCTACCAGATCCTGTATATGGAGCGTGTACCGGACTCCGCGGTCTGCAATGAGGCGGTAAAGCTTGCAAAGAAACGAAAATTCCAGGGTCTTTCCGGATTTGTGAACGGTGTCCTGCGGACGGTCTCCAGAGAAAAAGAGAAACTTGTCTGGAAGGACGCTTCGGAGCGCTATTCGATCCCCCGGTGGATGTTATCCATGTGGGAGGAAATGTATGGAAAAGAGACTTCTGAAGCCATTGCTGCGTCATTTTTAGAAGAACGCCCCCTTACGGTGCGCTTTAATGAGAGCATCTCCCCGGCGGAGAAAACGATCGGAGAGTTGAGAGATCATGGCATTACGGTGGAGGAGTCCGGGATATTTCCGGGGATCGCTTCGATCCGTGGCTTCGACTACTTAGACCGGGTGTGCGCGTTCACGGAAGGAAAGATCACAGTTCAGGATCCAAGCTCCTCCCTTGCGGCACAGATGGCATCTATTGCCCCGGGAGATTTCGTTCTTGACGTGTGCGGAGCTCCGGGAGGAAAGGCCATGCATGCGGCAGATCTTTTAAAAGGTACCGGCATGGTGGAAGCGAGAGATGTGAGCGGGAGAAAGACGGATCTTATTGAGGAGAACATCATGCGCTGCGGCTTCCGGAACATTCGCACGAACGTTTGGGACGCGACAGTTCTGGATCCGTCTATGGTGGAGCAGGCAGATGTGGTTCTGGCAGATCTCCTATGTTCCGGTCTCGGAATTATCGGAAAGAAACCGGATATCAAAGAGCGGATGACGAGAGATGAGATCAAAAATCTCGCGAAGCTGCAGAGGGAGATCCTTTCTGTGGTGACTCAGTATGTAAAACCTGGTGGAACGCTTGTTTACAGCACCTGTACGATCACTGAGGAAGAGAATGAAGAAAACGCGGACTGGATCGAGAAGCATCTGGCGTTTGAAAAGAAGAGGATCGCAGATCTCCTGCCGGAGGCTCTTAAGAGTTCCTGCGAGGAGAACAGGATCCAGCTTCTTCCGGGACTCCATCCCTGCGACGGCTTCTTTATCTCTGTGTTCAAAAAGAAGAAATAATACTGCGCAGGTTCTGAATCCGCGGACATGACTGCCTGTGGATCCGTTAAAAACGGATTTATGTGGAAACATGACAGAACCAAGGCTTTTGGAGAATCGAGAATGGAAAAGAAAGACCTGAAATCAATGACACTGGAAGAATTGACAGAGTTCGTGAAGGAGCTGGGTGAAAAACCGTTCCGGGCAAAACAGTTATACCAGTGGATGCATGTAAAATTAGCCGAGTCTTTAGACGAATGTACGAACCTTCCGAAGTCGCTTAAGGAAAAGCTTTCGGAATACAGTACATACACGTCCCTTAAGTCCGTAAAGATGCTGGAATCGGGGATCGACGGGACAAGAAAGTATCTGTTCGGTCTCGATGACGGAAACGTGATCGAGAGCGTCCTGATGAAATATCACCACGGAAATTCTGTGTGTATTTCCTCTCAGGTGGGCTGCCGCATGGGCTGCCGGTTCTGTGCGTCCACTCTGGACGGACTCACAAGAAACTTACGTCCTTCGGAGATGCTGGATCAGATCTACCGGATCCAGAGATCCACGGGAGAGCGTGTCTCCAACGTGGTGGTCATGGGAAGTGGTGAGCCGATGGATAACTATGATAACCTGATCCGGTTTATCAGGCTTCTTTCCGATGAAAACGGTCTGAATATCAGCCAGAGAAATATCACGGTATCCACCTGCGGGATCGTACCAAAGATCTTAGAGCTTGCGGAGGAAGGTCTTTCCATTACTCTGGCACTTTCCCTTCATGCGCCGGACGATGAGACGAGAAAGACTCTGATGCCCATCGCCAACAGCTACTCCTTATCGGAGGTGCTTCCGGCATGTAGGGAATATTATAAAAAGACAGGAAGACGCCTGACCTTTGAGTACAGTCTTGTGCAGGGCATCAATGATAACCTTGACGAGGCAAAGCGCCTGACTGCGCTTTTAAAGGATATGCAGGGACACGTGAACCTGATCCCGGTAAACCCAATCAAGGAACGCGACTTCAAACAGTCCAATCGGGATGCCATTGACGCGTTCAGGGGTTATCTTGAAAAACACGGCATCAACGTTACGATCCGCAGGGAGATGGGCCGCGATATCGGCGGCGCCTGCGGACAGCTTAGAAAGAGCTATCTGAGTGAGGAGGAATCGTCATGATCTCTTACGCGAAGACAGACACCGGTCTTGTGAGAAGATCCAATCAGGATTTCCTGTTTGCAGCGGATCAGCCGGTGGGACCGCTTCCGAATCTGTTCATCGTGGCAGACGGAATGGGCGGACATAAGGCCGGGGATTTCGCGTCCCGGTATGTCGTGGAACATATGAAAGAATATATTGAAAATTCTGATCCGGCCAGTCCTGTGATGATCCTCAGAAAAGCTCTGGAGAAGACGAATCAGGGGCTCTTTGAGGAAGCTCAGGGAAACCCGGACCGGGAAGGAATGGGGTCCACTCTGGTTGCCGCTACGATCGAGGACGACATGATGTACGTGGCAAATGTGGGGGACAGCAGACTTTATCTTTTGCGGGACAGTCTTGCACAGATCACGAGAGACCATTCCCTTGTGGAAGAGATGGTCGCGAGAGGAAAAATGGAGCGGGACAGCGAGTCCTACCGAAGTCAGAAGAACATCATTACCCGCGCCATGGGAATCGGAAACCGGGTGGAGGCGGATTTCTTTGAAGTGCCGCTTCTTGAGTGTGACTGTATTCTGCTCTGCTCTGACGGATTGACGAACATGGTGGATGATGCCGAGATCAGCCGGGTCTTAAAGACAACGGATACGCTGAAAGAGAAGACGGAAGCGCTGGTTGACGAGGCAAACCGGAACGGAGGAAAGGACAACATTGCGATTGTCCTTGTAGAACCTCAGATAAGTGAGGTGAAGCTATGATTTTATACCCTGGAACGATGCTGCAGGACCGATATGAGATTCTGGAAAAGATAGGTTCCGGCGGAATGTCAGAGGTCTATAAAGCAAAATGCCATAAATTAAACCGTCTGGTCGCGATCAAGGTACTGAAATCGGAGTTTACTTCCGACGCGACCTTTGTCAGTAAATTTAAGATGGAAGCTCAGGCAGCGGCCGGACTTTCACACCCGAATATTGTCAATATATATGATGTCGTGGATGAGGGAGACATCCACTTTATCGTTATGGAGCTCGTAGAGGGAATCACCTTAAAGAGCTATATCACGAAAAAAGGTCATCTGGATGTAAAGGAAGCCATCGGGATCGCGATCCAGGTAGCCTCCGGAATCGAAGCAGCCCATGAACAGCATATCATTCACCGTGATATCAAGCCTCAGAATATGCTGATCTCCATGGATGGAAAGGTGAAGGTAGCGGACTTCGGAATTGCGAGAGCTGTGTCGTCCCAGACCATGAATGCGGCGACAGTTGTGGGATCTGTCCACTATATCTCCCCCGAACAGGCGAGAGGCGGATACAGCGATGAGCGGAGCGACCTGTATTCCTTAGGTATCACCATGTTTGAGATGGTCACCGGCCATGTTCCGTTTGAGGGGGACAACACGGTGACGGTCGCGCTGGCACATCTGGAAGAACCGATGCCGGATCCCAGAATGTTGAATCCGGATGTGTCCCCAAGTCTTGCGAGGATCATCTTAAAATGTACGGAAAAGAGACCGGAGCGCCGATACCCGAACGCGGCGGCCGTGATCAGTGACCTGAGAAGAGCACTCTTAAATGATGACGACCCGACTATCGGCGCCGTTAAAGAGGAAGACCACAGCTCCGATACCATCGTCATCAGCCCAAAAGAACTGAATCTGATCAAGACGAGAAGTGGGGAATGGATCCGGGAGTCAAAGCCGGTAAAAGAGATCCGTGAGCGCAGGGAACGGCGGGATCTGGAAAAGCGGTATGATCAGACGGACAACGCGAAGAAGGAACCGAAAAAGAATAAAGTGGATGATGAAGCCACAGGACTGGAAAAGATCCTGACAGGCCTGGGCGTGGCGGCAGCCATCGTCATTGTCGCGGTTGTGATCGTGTTTGTCCTGAAGCTTGGTGGTCTGTTCAGAAGCAGCACTCCGGAGGATCCGACAAAAACCGTTTCTGAGGAATCTATGACGGAAGAAGCGAAGACAACTGCGGCATCGGAGACTGTTATCAGCCAGAAGGAAGTCTATATGCCGAAGCTTGTGGGCCACTCCGAGGAGGAAGCCGAGAAGATCTTACAGGGACTCGATCTCACCATGCAGGTAGAGCAGAAAAACTCGGATGAAGTGGAAAAAGGCATAGTCATCTCACAGAAGGAAGAGCCCGATACCGTGATTCCGCGTTTCTCCAAGGTAACCGTTGTCATCAGCGCGGGTTCGGATAAGGTTGATCTCTCAGAACTTGGTCTTTCCGGAATGACACTGGAAACGGCGGTCCGCCTGTTGGAGGGAAAGAATTTAAAAGCAGATGTTCGGGAGGAAGCCAGCGAGGAGGTGGCTTCCGGAACGATCATCCGCTATGAACCGGAGGAAAAAGTGGCCCTCGGAAGTACCGTAACCTTATATGTGAGTACGGGACCGGAGGAGGAATTCGTTCCTGTACCGAATCTTTATGGAAAGACGGACGCGGAGGCGGCAGCACTTCTTTCCGCGGCAGGACTTGTGACCGGAGAGGTTTCAAAGGAGTACGACAGCACGATCTCGGCCGGTCACGTCATCAGTCAGGGCGTTGAGGCAGGAACTCAGGTAGCACCTGGGGATACCGTGGATTACACTCTGAGTCTTGGGCCGGAAGCTCCGAAAAAACAGTTTATCGCGTCTCTGGATGCAAGCTATCCGCTTCAGGTCTCCTATGGACCGGGGGCAGCATCCTCCGAGATCCAGATCCTGATCCGTTTAAAGCAGACGGTGAACGGCAAAGTGACCTATACGAAGCTTGCGGAGCCAAAGTCTTACAGCGCGGACACAACCCTGAATATCAAGTTAGACAGGATCCGCGGCGCGGACGGCGTACAGACCGGTGAGGTGGAGATCGTGGACCTCACGAACAACGTGGTACTGACATCCTATAATGTGACATTTACGGAGGTTGACGGTTGACTGGAAAGATCATAAAGGGAATTGCCGGATTCTATTACGTACATGACGGCGTTTCCAAAGTATACGAGTGTAAGGCAAAGGGCGTATTCCGGAACCGGAAGATCAAGCCCCTTGTGGGCGACAATGTGGAGTTCGACGTGCTTTCTGAGGAGCAGAGCCTCGGAAACATCGTGGAGATCCTTCCGAGGGAGAACTCCCTGATCCGTCCGGCAGTGGCGAACATCGATCAGGCAATGATCGTGTTTGCCGTCGCTGACCCGGAACCGAATTTAAACCTTCTGGACCGCTTTCTGGTTACGATGGAAGCCCAGAATGTTCCGGTGGTGATCTGCTTTAATAAGACAGATCTCGGAAAAGAGGGTGAGGCAGAACGACTTGCTGGAATCTATCGGGATGCCGGATATGATGTCCATCTGTCCTGTGCTCTGGCGGGGGAAGGGATCGAGGCGATCCATGACCTCTTAAGGGGGAAGACAACGGCACTTGCCGGCCCGTCCGGTGTTGGAAAATCATCCCTGACAAACAGGATCCAGCCGGAGGCGGAGATGGAGACGGGGGCCGTCAGTGAGAAGATCCGCAGGGGACGCCATACCACAAGACATTCGGAGCTGTTCTTCGTCGAGAAGGAGACCTTCGTGATGGACACGCCGGGCTTCAGCTCCATCTTTGTCGACAATATGAAGCCGGAAGAGTTAAAGGATTTCTTTCCGGAATTTGAGGCCTACGAGCCGGAATGCCGGTTTTTGGGCTGTGTCCATGTGGGAGAACGGGAGTGCGGCGTCAAGGAGGCCGTAAAAGCAGGAAAGATTGCGGATTCCCGGTATGAAAATTACCGGCTGATCTATGAAGAACTGAAGAGTAAAAGGAGATATTAAGATCATGTATATATTAGCGCCATCGATTCTTTCAGCAGACTTTTCAAAACTTGGTGAAGATGTAAAGACAGTTTCTGACGCGGGAGCGCAGTACATCCATCTGGATGTGATGGATGGAGCGTTTGTCCCGAGCATTTCCTTCGGTATGCCGGTGATCTCATCCCTCAGAAAGACAACAGACCGTGTGTTTGATGTCCATATGATGGTGGAGGAGCCGGGAAGATATGTAAATGATGTCAGAAAGGCCGGCGCGGATATCATCTGTGTCCATCAGGAAGCCTGTCTTCATCTGGACCGTACCATCAACCAGATCAAGGAGACCGGTGCCAGAGCAGCTGTTGCGTTAAACCCGGCAACTCCGGTCGAGACACTTTCCTGTATCTTAAAAGAAGCAGATATGTTTCTGATTATGTCCGTAAATCCGGGATTCGGAGGACAGAAGTTTATCCCGTATACGTTAGAGAAGATCAAAAAGCTCCGCGGCATGTTAAATGAGGCCGGACTCACCACCGATATTGAGGTGGACGGCGGCGTGAATGCAGCAAATGTCAGAGAGGTTCTCGATGCAGGCGCGAACGTGATCGTTGCGGGTTCCGCGGTGTTTAAGAACGATGCGGCAGCGAATACGAAGGAGTTCCTGAAGATCTTTGAGGAGTATTCCGCAAGATAAGGGGCCGCACCCGGCGTGAGGATGTGCCATGGATAGGGGAGAGGCAGATAATATGAATGCAGACAGAAGAGAAATGACGGATACCTGCCTGATCGTGTCGGGCGGACCGACGGACCGGAAATTTGCTGCGGAATTCGTGAAAAATCGGAAATATCCCTATGTGATCGCAGTGGACGCGGGTCTTGCCGTCTGCGAGGAGCTGGGGCTTGTGCCGGACCTTGCGGTGGGCGATTTTGATACCTTCGGGCTGGAACGGATGGAAGAACTCAGAAAGAAAGAGGGATGGGCGACGGATGTCCATAAGCCGGAGAAGGATGAGACGGACACGGATCTTGCGGTCCGCTCCGCACTCCGGGCAGGGTTTCATACCGCCCATGTTCTGGGAGCCACAGGGGGCAGGCTGGATCATGAGCTTTCCAATATCCATCTGATGCGGGCGGCGAAGGATGCAGGGCTTTTCATGGAGATCTATGATGCAAAAAACCGTATCTTTCTCCTGACACCGGATGATGAGGAATATTCCGTTTTTTTGAAAGACCGGATCTACGGGAAATATGTCTCCTTTCTTCCGCTTACGGAGACCGTTCTTGGAATCACGCTGGATGGATTTAAATATCCGCTGCACAATAAGGACATCTCGATCTTAGAGGATCCCAGTCTCTGTGTCAGCAATGAGATTCCAGGGGAGCGGGCAAAGATCACGTTCCGGAAAGGGATCCTGATCTGCGTGGAGTCAAGAGATTAAAGAGAACACCGCGTGAAAATATCAGCGTGAAAAAGCAAAAAAGAAGGATAATATACGTTGCAGTCTGTAATGTTGCGGCGAGGAAAACAGACTGGACTGTATAAAAAAAACAAAACTGGACATTTCATACAATCCACTCGCATGCTACCATGGGTATCAGGATGACGGAAAGGCTTTCCGGATGATCCATTCAGAAATCCTTGAACCGATTATGAAAATATGAACGGTTCTGCCTGTCAATAACACACGAGGGGAGATTTTACTTATGAAAGAAAAGAATGGGCAGTTAATGAAAATTGCGCAGGCTGGCCTGATGGCGGCGCTCTGCTATATCGGATATGCCGTGTTCCCGGCGATCTCAGCCAGCGGAACGAAGATTCATATCGGAAACGCATTTGTCGTGCTTTCCGCATACCTTCTCGGCGGCGTTTACGGTGGACTTTCCGGTGCTGTTGGCTTATCCATTGCTGATATCGTTGGCGGCTATGCGGCATCTGCACCGAGAACTTTTATCACAAAGCTTGTGATCGGTCTCATCGTAGGCTTCGTTGCCCACAGGATCGCAAAGCTTTCCGATGAACATGACCATGCCTATGTGATCCGCTGGTCTGCGATCGCGGCTGTCTGTGGTCTCGGTTTTAACTGCTTCTTTGAGCCGGCATTAAAGTATGTATGGTATACCTTATTATTCCCGAACGCTGATAAAGCAGCATCTGCGATCAAAGCGCTGATAGCGATCACAACGTACACCACGATCATCAACGCGGTGATCAACTCCGTGATCGCAGTCGTCCTTTATGCGGCGCTTCGCCCGGCGTTAAAACGAGCTGGCTTTTTAGCTGCTCAGTAGGTCTGCACACTTGTTGCGCTGACCGTAAAAAAGAATAGGCTGGAAGTCAAAAATCCCATCGACGCAGTCGATTTGGGATGGATTTTAAAACTAAGAAAAATAAATTCTGCAGTGTAACATAGATGTTGCTGTATCGCATGTGAATAATAAAAAATTCTACTTGTGAGCAGCAAATATACTGCGGAAGCAGGAAGATTGGAAGATAAATTCATGCAGAAGAAAATTGCTGTGATCAATGATCTTTCAGGTTATGGCCGCTGTTCATTAACAGTGGCTATTCCTGTTTTATCCGCGATGGGCCATCAGTGCTGTCCGGTGCCGACGGCGATCCTCTCGAGCCATACGGAATTTCCGGTGTATTTCTTTGATGACTATACGGAGAAAATGACCCCATATACCGACAAATGGAAGGAACTCGGGCTTTCCTTCGACGCGATCGCGACCGGCTTTCTCGGATCGGAAGCGCAGATTGAGATCGTCATGGATATCATCCAGAAATTAGATGCAGAGAAAACATTCGTTGTTGTGGATCCGGTGATGGGAGACCATGGACATGCTTACGAGACTTACACACCTGAGATGTGCGAGCAGATGAAGGAGCTCGTCTGCATGGCAGATGTGGTACTGCCGAACGTGACGGAGTGCTGTATCCTCACAGACACCCCGTATAAAGAAGAAAACTGGACGAGAAAAGAACTCTTAAATATGGCGATGATGCTGCGGCTCATGGGCGCGAAATCTGTTGTCATAACGGGAGTCCGGGAGGGAAGCTACTACACGAACGTGGTCCTGGAACAGGGGCAGTACGATGCGAGGTTTATCCGCACAAAGTCCTCCGGCGGCGAGCGCCCGGGAACCGGAGATGTCTTCTCCTCCGTTGTGGCGGGAGCGCTTTTAAACGGAAAGTCGCTCCCCGAGGCGGTCACCCAGGCAGCAGGATTCGTGAAAGAGTGCATAAAAGTCTCCGATGAGGAGCAGATCCCTCACGCGAACGGTGTCTGCTTTGAGAAGATTCTTGGTAAACTGATAAAAAAGTAGGAGAAATACCCTTCCTTTTCTCAGCAAAATATGATATATTTTTACCAAAGCGTGTTTTTACACGGCAATAAGGAGAAAAGCTCATGTTAGATTTAAGATTTGTAAGAGAAAATCCGGAAATCGTAAAGCAGAATATCCGGAATAAATTCCAGGACGCGAAGCTTCCGTTAGTAGACGAAGTGATCGAACTGGACGAGGAGAACAGAAAAGTAAAGAAGGAGGCTGATGACCTCCGCGCAAGCAGAAATAAGATCTCCAAGCAGATCGGCGCATTGATGGGACAGGGCAAGAAGGAAGAAGCTGAGGAAGTTAAGAAACAGGTTACAGCAGCTTCCGACCACCTTGCTGAGCTGGAGGAGAAAGAAAAAGATCTCGAGGAGCGCATCAAGAAGATCATGATGACGATCCCGAATATCATCGACCCGTCCGTACCGATCGGTAAAGATGACAGCGAGAACGTAGAAGTTCAGAAGTACGGTGATCCGGTCGTTCCGGATTTTGAGATTCCGTACCACACAGAGATCATGGAGAAATTTAACGGCATCGATCTTGATTCCGCAAGAAGAGTTGCCGGCAATGGTTTCTACTATTTAATGGGTGATATCGCGAGACTTCACTCCGCAGTGATCGCATACGCGAGAGATTTCATGATCGACCGTGGATTCACGTACTGTGTACCGCCGTTTATGATCCGCAGTGATGTTGTTACAGGTGTTATGAGCTTTGCTGAGATGGATGCTATGATGTACAAGATCGAGGGTGAGGATCTCTACCTGATCGGTACAAGTGAGCACTCCATGATCGGTAAATTCATCGACCAGATCATCCCGGAAGAGGAACTTCCGAAGACCTTAACAAGCTATTCTCCGTGCTTCCGTAAGGAGAAGGGCGCGCACGGCATCGAGGAGCGCGGCGTATACCGTATCCACCAGTTTGAGAAGCAGGAGATGATCGTTGTCTGCAAGCCGGAAGAATCCAAGATGTGGTTCGACAAGTTATGGCAGAACACGGTAGATCTGTTCCGTTCCATGGATATCCCGGTTCGTACCTTAGAGTGCTGTTCCGGTGACCTTGCTGACCTGAAGGTAAAATCTGTTGACGTTGAGGCCTGGTCTCCGAGACAGAAGAAGTACTTTGAGGTAGGAAGCTGCTCCAACCTTGGTGACGCTCAGGCAAGACGTTTAAGAATCCGTGTAAACGGACCGGATGGAAAGAAATATTTCGCACATACCTTAAATAACACAGTTGTAGCCCCGCCGAGAATGTTAATCGCTTTCCTTGAGAACAACTTACAGGCAGACGGTTCTGTAAGAATTCCGGAAGTATTAAGACCGTATATGGGCGGAAAGACAGAGATCAAATAAATAAGGATTTGTAAAGCTGTGGCGATTCATTTTGTCACAGCTTTTTCAGTTGCAGGACAGATCCGGAAACTGACAGAATAACCGGGATTTTTGTCACGCAGAGCATATTACGAAGGAGATGAGATCCATGCCGGCAGCATTTGCGCATGATCTATACGGGAGAAAAGTATATATGGAGGCCGATCCGGTCATTAAACGGATCATAAAGAAGGAGCGGTACTGCTTTCTTTTAGGGGTTCACGGGCCGGATATCCTGTTCTTTTACAAGGCACTTGGAAAAAACAAGGTAAATCAGAAAGGCGTGCGAATGCACGGCGAACCCGCTGCAAAGCTCATGGAACGTGGCCGGATGTTGGTACGTGAGGCCGAGACAAAGGACGAGAGAGACGAGATGATTGCGTATCTCATGGGTGTTGCCTGCCATTTCTGTCTCGACAATCGCGTCCACGCTTACGTGAACGCAGAGGAGAAGCGGACCGGAATCACCCACGCGGAGATCGAGACGGAGTTAGAACGGAGACTTTTGGAGCGGGAACATATGCGCCCGCTGCACTCGAACCTCACCTGTCATTTAAAGATCACAGCCCAGACCGTGCGGGCATCATCGAGGCTTTTCGATGAGGATCCCATCAAGGTGGCAAAGGCGATCATGAGTTTTCGGACCATGAACCGTCTGTTTATCAACTCGAGTGAGAGGACGAAAAGGCTCTGCTGCTTCCTCCTGCGTTTTACAGGAAGCTATGGGGTCATTCACGGCATGTTTATGAGGAAACAGCCAACACCGGGCTGTGAGGCCATCACAGACCATCTGGAAAACGAATTTAATGAGGCAGTCCCTAAAGGAGCAGAACTTTTAAGCGATCTGCTTACATACCTGAGGGGAAAAGGACCGATGCCGGAAATCTTTCAGGGGAATTTTAACGGCGAATAGAGATGTGGCAGAATTTGAAGGCAGATTGCATGTCAGCCGGAAAGACTGGAAATGTTGCACAAAATTGAAGAAATAGAACATAAAGGAGAAGAACATGCAGGGAATGATCTATGGGATCGGAGTGGGACCGGGGGACCCGGAACTCATGACATTAAAGGCAGCGCGCCTGCTCCGGGAGGCGGATGTGATCGCGATTCCTGGTAAAAAAAAGGAGACGTGTACCGCATATCAGATCGCTCTGGGGGCGGTTCCGGAGATCGAGGAGAAGGAGATCATCCCTGTGGTGTTCCCGATGACGAAGGATGAGGCGGTGCTGGAGGAGAGCCATGAGGCAGCGGTGAAGAGTCTGGCTGCCCTCATGGATCAGGGAAAGACGGTGGCGTTTCTGACGCTGGGGGACGTGACAGTGTATTCCACATACGGCTATGTCCACCAGAAACTTCTGAATCTGGGATACGAGTCGGTTCTGGTCAATGGAGTTCCGTCCTTCTGCGCGGCGGCGGCAAAGCTTGGAATTTCTCTGGGGGAGAAAGCGGAGTCCATCCATATCCTGCCGGGCTCCTATCCGGTGAAGGATGGTTTGAAGCTTCCGGGGACAAAGATCTTGATGAAATCCGGGACAAAGATCGCGGATGTGAAGCGGGAGCTCCTTCTCACGGAGTGCCCCGCCTGGATGGTGGAAAATTGTGGGATGGAGGGTGAGCGGCTGATACGGAGTGCCGCGGATATCCCGGAGGACGCGGGATATTATTCCCTTATTATTGCAAAAGACAGGGAGGAACAGTAAAGGATGGACGCAATAAAACGCCGGACGATTCGGATCGGAACACGAAAGAGCAGACTGGCGCTTGTGCAGACGAAGATGGTGGCGGAGGCGATCGAAGCCGCATGCCCGGAAGTGAAGTGTGAACTGGTTCCCCTGATGACAAAGGGCGATAAGATATTAAAGACATCCCTGGTGGCATTCGGTGGAAAAGGCGCTTTCGTGGAGGAGTTTGAGCAGTCCCTTTTAAACGGGGATATCGATCTCGCGGTCCACAGTGCGAAGGACATGCCCATGGACCTGAGCGACGGACTCTGTATCGGAGCTGTCTTAAAGAGGGAAGATCCGAGAGATGTCTTTGTGACGGTAAAGGACCGTGTGCCGGAGCGGAGTCCAAGGATCATCGGAACGGGAAGCCCGAGACGTCAGGTGCAGATCATGGAGCACGGGGATATGGAATGCCGTCTGCTCCGGGGAAATGTCGACACGAGACTGGAAAAACTGTACCAAGGGGAGTACGACGGGATCATTCTGGCTGCGGCGGGACTCTCAAGGCTGGGACTTTTTGAGGATCCGAGATTTTCCTTTGAGTTTCTTGAAACGGAGAACTTTATTCCGGCGGGAGGACAGGGAATCATCGCCGTGGAGACGAAAAAGGGAAGCGATGTCTTAAAAATCCTGGAAAAATTAAATGACAAAAAGGCAGAACGGGCACTGTTTGCGGAAAGAAAAGTACTGCGCCTTTTAGGTGCCGGCTGTACCGCGGCGGTGGGCGTTTACGCGAAGGAAGAGAACGGGACGTTCTGGATGGACCTTATGCGGGAGACAAAGGGCGGAGTGATCCGCACAAAGGTCTCTGGAGCGCCGGAGAATTCCATGAAGCTTGCGGAACTTCTGGTGAAACAGGGAACCGCGGGGGATATTCCTGCTGGAAAGGCATACCTTGTGGGAGCCGGTCCTGGAAACGGCGGTCTCATCACGGTGAAGGGACAGCAGACATTAAAGGCAGCGGAGGTCCTTGTCTATGATCGGCTTGGCTCCGAGGAACTGCTCTCCCTGGTGCCGGAGGACTGCGAGCGGATTTATGTGGGAAAAGAGGCAGGACACCACATCAAAAAGCAGTCGGAGATCAACCGGATCCTGGTGGAGAAGGCGCTGGAAGGAAAGCGTGTCGTCCGGTTAAAGGGCGGAGATCCCTTTGTGTTCGGGCGCGGCGGAGAGGAGATCCAGGCGCTCACGGAGGCGGGAATCGCCTATGAAGTGATTCCCGGCGTTACCTCAGCCATCGGGGCACTGGAGGCGGCTGGAATCCCTGTCACCCACCGGAATATCGCGAGAGATTTCCATGTCTTTACGGGACATATCTCCCACGAGGGCGGCGAGGGACTTTCCGGGGATTACAACCTTTACGCGAAGCTTCCGGGAACACTGATCTTTCTCATGGGACTCTCGAACTTGGAGGAGATCGTAAAGCGGCTCATGGACGGCGGAAAGGACGGGGAGACGCCTGCAGCCGTTGTGACGGACGGAACACTGTCCCGAATGCGCGTTGTCCGGGCATCCTTAAAGGATCTGCCTGAGGCTGTAAGAAAAGCGGGACTTACGCCTCCCGGAATCATCGCTGTGGGTGAGGTCTGTGCCTTCCACTTTACATCTATGGTGCCGGGCGTGCTTACCGGAATCACGGTGGGAGTCACCGGAACAGAGGCCGTTAGAGGACGGATCATAAGCCGCCTGTCCGATGAGGGTGCGAAGACGGTCCGCGCGGGGGAATCCCTTGTGGTACGGGAGTCCATGGAACGGCTAGATCAGGCGTTTGCGGACCTTTCCCGTTACAGATGGGTGATTTTTACGAGCCGGAATGCAGTCCGGATCTTCTTTGACCGGATGCGGGAGAAACATGTAGATATCAGAAAACTTGGCGGATTAAAATTTGCGGTTGTCGGGCGCGGAACAGGGGAGTATCTGGAGAGCGTCGGAATCACGCCGGACTTTATCCCGGAGGAATATACAACGAAGGCGCTGGCAGATGGACTTGTCAAATACCTGAAGGAGAATGGAGAGACTTCTGGGGCAAAAACTGCTGCCGCCAATGTAGCCTACAGCATTTCCAGTTCAGAAAATGTCTGTCCGTGTGCTGAGGCAGGAAAATTTCTGATCCTGCGGGCAAAGCAGGGCTCGAAGGTCCTCACGGAGACACTGGCGGAACAGGGATATGCGTTTGATGATATTCCAATCTATGATATCCTGGTGGAGCAGACGGAGTTTGCGAGACTTAAAACTGCCGACTATATCACGTTTGAGAGCGGCTCCGGCGTCCGAGGATTCTTCGCGGGACGTGAGGCGGAAGCGGCATCTCTGTTTGAGACGGTGAGACCAGTCTGCATCGGAAAGGTGACAGCGGCAGTCCTTGCGGAATACGGAGTGAAGAATGCCCTGACAGCTTCCGACTATACAGCGGACGGAATTTTAGAGGTGCTGCTGGCGGACAGAAACGAGATCGCGAGGTAAACATGGATACCTTTGTATACAAAGACCATAAAAAGTTAAGATGCGGATACACCACAGGAACCTGCGCGGCTCTGGCGGCTCAGGGGGCGGTGCGATTTCTGCTCACAGGATCCTGGAAGGAGACGGAGGAGATCATGACCCCGAAGGGGATTCCGGTGTGCGTATCGCTGGAAGAGAAAACTTCCGGGGATAGTTGGGCGGAGTGCGCGGTCCGGAAGGATGCAGGGGACGATTATGATGTGACGAACGGGATCTTGGTGTATGCGCGGGCGGAGTTTGTGAAAGATAAAAACTTTTATGAAAAGGATCAGATGTCACATCTGGAAAGTTCCGGGTTCGGAGCTGCAGGAGAAAAACCTGGTCTGAGTCCAGAAAACCAGAAACAGCAGAAAAAAGCGAATGCCGCTCATCAGAAAGAGGCACTTCCGGAGTCGCTTGTCAGAATCGACGGCGGTATCGGTATCGGCCGCGTCACAAAACCCGGTCTCGACCAGCCGGTAGGCGCGGCAGCGATCAACTCTGTGCCGAGAAAGATGATCCGGGATGCCGTCTACGCCCTTTTGGAGGAAGCCGGGGAGCTTTTTCCGGTATCGATCACCATATCGATCCCTGCAGGCGTGGAAGCTGCAAAGAAGACCTTCAATCCTGTTCTCGGCATCGAGGGTGGGATCTCCGTTCTCGGGACCAGCGGGATTGTGGAGCCCATGAGCGAGGAAGCGCTTGTCGATACGATCCGTACCCATCTAAATGTCTTAAAGGCAGAGGGCAGAAAATGGGTGATCGCAGTGCCTGGAAATATGGGCGCGGGATTTTTAGAGAGGTATCTCGTAGAACATGGTAAATTCTGTACCGATGCTCATCAAGGGAGTAACGCGGCGGGCACGGATGCTGCTGTTGAGGCAGAACAGATGGCTTATGGAAAATTATCAACGGGAACAGAACCATCACTTCTGGAAGGATTTATGAATTCCCTCGTCACCATGAGCAACTTCGTCGGCAAGACCATTGACCTTGCTGCGGAACTGGGCTTTTCCGGTATCCTGATTGCCGGTCACATGGGAAAACTCGTGAAGATCGGAAACGGGATCATGAACACCCACTCCAGGGAGGCGGATGGTCGCATGGACACGATGCTGTCCTGCGCGTTATCTGCCGGAACCGAGGACCTGGAACTCCTTAGAAAGATCCAGAGATCCAACACGACGGATGAGGCGATGGATCACTTAAAACAGGCGGGAATCATAGAGGACACGATAAACGTATTCTTAAAGCGTGCCGATTGGCATCTTACCCATCGATCCAGGGACGAGGTGAGGACGGGAATGATCGTCTTCGGGACAAAGGGGGAGTATCTGGGAGAGACGGAAGGCGCGGACGCGATTCTGCGGTCAGCGTTGAAAGAGCTGGATCAATAAGCTTCCACTTAGCGCTGAAAGAACTGAAACAATAAGTTTTGGAACAACGCATGAAAGTTACGGTCTCTGATCATTCATCGAAATTAAAGGAAACACTATGGAAAACAGGCAGAAAAATTACGGGAGCGTCCATGACACAAAGGCATCCATGATGTATAACCGCTTCCTGAAACAATACAACGAGTGGCTTTCCGGCGGACCGATCCCGGATACCGGAAATCAGGATACAAAGTATTTTCTGGGCCAGCAGCGGAAGCGGTTGGAAAAACGCGGACTTCACAGAGATTCATCCATAGAACTCCGGGGTCTTCTGGCCTCAGCCGGCGCGATCCCGCCGAAGGTCGGAAAGAAATATACGAATGTGACAGAATTCCGAACGGCGCAGAGAAATACGACATATTCCAGGGGTGGACGGATCATCGGAAAATTCCGGAAGAAAGAGATCTTATACCAGACGATCACCTTCGCGAATGAGGCGACGGTAGACGGAACGGAGCCATGTACCTGCCCGTCCTGCGGAGCGGTGAGCCAGATCAAGGCGCTGTTTGAAGGCTGCCCATACTGCCACACAAGATTTCTGATGCAGGATCTGTATCCGAAGGTCGCGAATTTTTATTCCATTGAAGACCTCAGCTATTCCAAGGAAGAGATCAAAAGAACATTAACTCCCTGGTGCGGCGGAGGGGTAGTCATCTTCACGGTGTTCATGCTGGCATACCTGGCATGGGAGAGGGCAAAGACCGGTGATCCTCTGACACTATATTCCATGATCTGCCCGCTGATCGGGTGTCCAGTAATCGGAGCCTTCGGCGGATATATGCTGTTTGCCTTAAAAACACTTGGGTATATTTTCTGGCGGGCGATGCAGAGCCTTGGACTTCTGTTTGCCACTTCTGGCAGCAAAAACAGGCTGATCCGGTTCATGAAGAATTACGAGCCGGATTTTGGCTATGAAAACTTTGCAAACCAGGTCATTGCTCTGGCAAAAAATATTATCTTTTCCGAGCCGGGAGAGGACCTTTCTATTATCCGCGGTCCCTGGGATGGGGAAAGTTTCCAGAACATCACGGACATTGTATACAGGGGAGCTATGTCGGTGGGGAACTGCTGGCAGGAAGGCCCGTATGTGTATGCGGATATCGATCTGTACTTCTGCGATACATATGACAGGGGAAGTTCGATGAAGGAGAAAAACGACAGGATCCGGATGATCGTCGGAAAGAATATCCAGATCCCGCAGGACCCGGGATACTCGATCCATCAGGTCTCCTGTGAAAGCTGCGGGGCAAGCTTTGACGCGATGAAGATCCGTCACTGCCCGTACTGCAAGCGGGAGTATGACATGAGAGACCATGCATGGACGGTCATGAAGATTCAAAAAACAGGAGGAAAGACATCATGATACATTTTGTGGGAGCCGGAAGCGGAGCGCCGGACTTGATCACGGTCCGGGGACAGAAATTCCTTCGGGAGGCGGACGTGGTGATCTATGCGGGATCCCTTGTGAATCCGGAGCTTTTAAAGGAGACGAAGCCGGGGTGTGAGATCTTAAATAGTGCCTACATGACTCTTGACGAGGTGATCCGTGCCATGGAGAAAGCGGAGCGTGAGGGAAAAATGACGGTGCGGCTTCATACCGGTGATCCGGCGATCTACGGCGCGATCCGGGAGCAGATGGACCGGCTGGATGAGAAAAAGATTGCTTACGATGTATGCCCGGGGGTCAGCTCCTTCTGCGGCGCTGCATCGAGTCTCCATGCGGAACTCACGCTGCCTGGCGTATCCCAGTCCGTGATCATCACGAGAATGGCGGGGCGGACCGGAGTCCCGGAGCGGGAGAGCTTCCGTTCCCTGGCGGCTCACCATGCGACCATGGCGGTGTTCTTAAGCACGGGACTGTTGTCACAGATGGAAAAGGAACTTGCGGAAGCAGGATATGAGTCGGACACTCCGGCGGTGATCATCTACAAGGCGACATGGCCGGAGGAGAAGATCGTCCGCTGCACCGTCTCTACGCTGGCGAAGTCCGCAGAGGAGAACGGAATTAAGAAGACGGCAATGATCTTTATCGGTGATGTATTCGGCACGAGAGAGGCAAACGGCTACGAGGAGTCAAGACTCTATGCGCCGGACTTCTCCACGGAATTCAGAAAGGGGACGGACACATGAAGAAACTGACAGTGGTCGGCATGGGACCTGGAGAGTATGAATCCATGACGCTCCGTGCCGTAAAGGCGCTTAATACCTGCGATGTGATCGTGGGATACACGGTCTATGTGGAGCTTGCGAAGCCGTACTTTCCCGATAAGGAATTCTTGACGACCCCCATGAAGCGGGAGATCGAGCGCTGCGAGATGGCTTTTGCGGAGGCGGAAAAAGGAAGATCTGTCACGATGATCTGCAGCGGAGATGCCGGAATCTACGGTATGGCGGGACCGATCCTGGAACTCGGGGAAAAGTACCCGGAGGTGGAGATTGAGGTGATCCCGGGGATCACGGCGGCTCTCTCCGGCGGCGCTGTCCTCGGGGCACCGCTGATGCACGATTTTGCGGTCATCAGTTTAAGCGATCTTTTAACGCCCTGGGAGACCATTGAGAACCGGCTCGACGCGGCGGCGAAGGCAGATTTTTCCATCTGCCTCTACAACCCGTCCAGCAGGAAGCGGGCGGACTATTTAAAGCGTGCGTGCGAGATCTTTTTACGGTACAAGAGCTCGGATACCGTCTGCGGCATTGTAAAGAACATCGGAAGAGACGGGGAGACGAAGAAGGTCATGACGTTAGCGGAATTAAGAGATTACGAGGCGGACATGTTCACCACCGTGTTTATTGGAAACAGCCGGACCGAAAAGTCCGTCCTTGGCGGACAGAACTGGATGGTCACACCGAGAGGATACCGGATATGAAGATAGCGGAAGGGAAAATTGCGGTTTTTGCGGGGACAACGGAAGGACGGGTTCTGGCATCCCGCCTTGCCGGAAGTCAGGTAGCGGCTGATGTGTTTGTTGCGACGGAATATGGAAAAGAGGAGATCCCGAAGGCTGAGAATCTTCAGGTCCATGACGGGCGTGTCGATGAGATCCAGATGGAGAAACTGTTTCAGGAAAAGAAGTATGACCTGATTCTTGATGCAACCCATCCTTTTGCGGTGGTGGTCACGGCAAATATCAGGGAGGCGGCAGAAAAGACAGGGACCCCGCTTTTAAGGATCCTGCGGGATAAAAACGGTGAGAGAACAAATGTTTTCACTGCTGAAAACGGACCTCGGACTTTTGAAGATGACAACCAGAAAAAAAAGATCACAGAAGCAGATATGGAAATGCCCGGAGAAAGTGCTTGGACAGAAACGGAAGGCATTTCAGACGGTTCAGACTGCCGGATCATCACGGTGGAGAATATTCAGGCGGCAGTGGACTTTTTAAAGACCACGGAAGGTCCGGTATTCGTCACGACGGGAAGTAAGGAGCTCTCCGCATTTTTAGCTCTTCAGGACTGGGAGACGAGAATCTACGCGAGAGTCCTTTCCATGCCGGAGGTGGTAAAGACCTGCGCCGATATGGGCTTTTACGGCAGCCATCTGATCGCAATGCAGGGGCCCTTTGCGGAAGACTTAAATGTTGCAATGATGAAAGCGGTCCATGCGAAGTGGATGGTGACGAAGGAGTCCGGGAAGGCGGGCGGATTCGAGGAAAAGGTCAGTGCGGCGAAAAAAGCAGGTGTTGGTCTTGTCGTGATCGGAAGACCGGTGGAAGAAGGAATCTCGTTAGAAGAAGGAATTGCTTATCTGGAGGAGCATTTTGCTCTGGGAAGGTCAGTTAAAAATTCTGGGAAACGCCAGGTATTCCTTATCGGCACAGGGCCCGGAAGCGAATCCTATCTAACCGGTGAGGCAAAAAAACGCCTCGACAAATGTGATCTGATCGTCGGCGCAAGCCGCTGTGTGAGACAGCTGGAAAGTTTCCACAAACCTGTTTTTGAGGCATACCAGCCGGAAAAAATTGCGGACTATCTGGATGCCCACCCGGAGGTACAGGTGATCTGTGGAGCCATGTCCGGTGACACCGGATTTTACAGCGCAGCGGAAAAACTCGGTGCAGTGCTGGAACGCCGCGGAAACTATACCGTGGAAGTAATTCCGGGGATCTCTTCCGTTGGATATTTTTTCGCGAAGATCCGGCGTCCCTGGGATCACGCGAAACTCTTCAGCATGCACGGGCAGGCGGCAAACTTCGCTTTGGAATTAAAGCGCTCCGGCAGCGCCTTTATCCTCGGCGGCGGCGCGGATTTCTATGAAACGATCTGCGGGCAGCTCATCGATCTTGGGATGCAGGAGACAAAGCTCTTTGCAGGGGAAAATCTGACTCTCAAGGACGAACAAATTTTCGAGGCGACCCCAGAAAGCCTGACAGACCGAAAGGCCCCGTCTTTAGCTGTCCTCTATGCGGAATGGACCGGGCCCCGAAGACCTTTATCCCACGGTATTTCCGATGAGGCATTCACCCGCGGAAACGTTCCGATGACAAAGATGGAAGTCCGTACCGTGTCCGTGGCAAAGCTGGAACTCACGGAAAATTCCGTTCTCTACGATGTCGGAGCCGGAACAGGATCCGTTTCTGTGGAGTGCGCAGGTCTTTCCGATTCCGTGAAGGTCTACGCTATCGAAAAGAACCCGGAGGCAGTGGAGCTTCTCCATGAAAACTGCAAAAAATTCGCCCTCACAAATGTGAAGATCATAGCGGGAACAGCGCCGGAGGCGTTAGAAGATCTTCCGGCGCCAACCCATGTCTTCATCGGAGGAAGCAGCGGAAAGATGGAGGAGGTCATTGCGCTATGCCTTAAGAAAAATCCTGAAACACGGTTTGTTGTAAACCTCATCACTCCTGAGTCTCTGGCAGCAGTCCTTGAAGCCGCAAAGACTCTCCCGGTGACAGAACCGGATCTTGTGACGCTTACTGCCGCAAGGTCTAAAAAAGTCGGCTCCAGTCATCTGATGATGGGGCAGAATCCGGTGTGGATCGTGACATTTGAGGGAAAAATCTGTGTCAGCAGAATGTAGCGATTATGAAGGAGTGGAAAATATGGATAAGGGTCGAATGGAGTGTTGGGATCAGAATTCTCAGGCAGTTTCAGTCCACCTTCCCCGGATCATGATCGCGGCAGAAAAGAGCGGCGGGGGGAAGACGTTATTTACCTGTGCGCTTCTTTCTCTTTTGAAAGAGAAAATTCGGGAGGTTCGTGCGTTTAAGTGCGGGCCGGACTATATCGATCCGATGTTTCACCGGACGGTGCTGGAGATCCCGTCGAGAAATCTGGACAGCTTTTTTGCGGACGGTGATACGCTGAGATATCTGCTCGGCAGGGAAGTTCTCGAAATGAAGAAATTTTCGGAAAGCCGGATCGCTGTACTGGAGGGCGTCATGGGCTTTTACGATGGACTTGGCGGTGTCTCGGAGCGGTCCAGTGCCTGGGAGGTGGCGGATCTCACGGATACGCCGGTGATCCTTCTGGTGGATATGAAAGGGCGAAGCCTTTCGGCTTTGGCATCGATAAATGGATTTCTTGATTACAAAGAGAAGAGCCATGTGACAGGGATAGTCTTTAACCGGCTGTCACCGATGCTGTATCCGGGATTAAAGGAGCGGGCAGAGCGGGAGCTTGGAATCCGGGTATTCGGGTATGTGCCGGAGTTAAAGGATCTGGCGCTGGAGTCCCGCCATCTGGGACTCGTGATGCCGGAAGAGATTCCGGGGATCCGGAAGCGGCTGGATCTGATCAAAGAAAAGGTTCGAGCGGGAATCAATCTGGATGGGATTATTGAGGAGGCTGGGAGAGCGGCAGAGATAGAAGTGAAATTGCCAGAAGCTGTAAGGCAGTTTTGTAATGTGGATTGCGGGAAAGTCTTGAATAATAGTGCCGCACAACATATTGAAAACATTGCTGATGCCAAGAAAATATACGATTCTGGAAACACCCATGAGGCGAAAAGTACGTTATCTGATCGAAGTGTTAAGAAAACAGTAGTTGCAGTCGCCAAAGATGAAGCTTTCTGCTTTTATTACGAGGACAATCTGGATCTCCTTAAGAAACTCGGAGCAGAGATACAGTATTTTTCCCCGATCCACGACAGAAACCTTCCGGAGGGAACCTGCGCAGTCTATCTTGGCGGCGGTTATCCGGAGCTTCACGCGAAAGCACTTTCAGAAAATATCAGTATGCGGAATGCGATCCGTCAGGCGGTGATGGAAGAGGTGCCGTGTATCGCGGAGTGCGGCGGATATCTGTACCTGAAGGATTCGATCGTGGATCCGGACGGCGTGGAATGGCCAATGGCAGGTGTGCTGCCGGGCAGCAGCCGTGACACGGGGAAACTTGGGAGATTTGGGTATATTACTGTTACCTCAAAGAAAGAGGGACTGTTAGGACCTGCGGGAACTGAATTCCGCGCCCATGAATTCCACCACTGGGATTCGGAGGAGAACGGGACGGATTTCGCAGCAAAAAAGCCGGTGGGAACACGGGGCTGGGACTGCGGATATACGACGAAGAGCTTTTATGCAGGCTTTCCGCACTTGTATTTTTACAGTAATGTGAAAATTGCTGAGAATTTTATTAAATGTGCAGAAACGTGGAAAAAGAAAAATCCCATCAGCGAAGCTGATCTGGAATGGATTTTTGCACGTAACTATGAAGGTTCTGAATAGTTACAAGTCCAGAAAAGTATAGCACTTTGAAGGTTCGATAAATTTGAATTTTAGCAAATTTTTTGCATTGACAAAAATTGCAGTAGAAAAAGATTCTTACTGATATGACATAATCAAAAAGATGAATAGTGAAATGAAATATGACAGCAGAATGAAAATAAATATGACAGAAAAAACTTCAGTAGAAAAGACCTGGAAAGCATATCTGGATAAGATTCAACCGGCAGACCGGACTGCCATGAAGCTTGCGAAAAAACGCTGGAATTCTGTGGCGAAGCCCATCGGGAGTCTTGGGATTCTGGAGGAGGACATTATAAAGATCGCGGGGATCTGCGGGAACGCATCGGGAATGAAACTGGACCGGTCCGCACTGGCAGTCATGTGCGCGGATCATGGTGTCGTTGCGGAAGGGGTTTCCCAGACAGGTAAAGATGTGACGAGGATCGTCGCGGAAAACTTCACGAAAGGCGAAACATCCACCTCCAAGATGTGCCGGATCTCTGGAACTGACCTCTATCCGGTGGATATGGGAATGGACTGTGAGCCGACCGGGCAGAAAGAGCCTGACATGCACCGGATCCTGGACCGGAAAGTGGCAAGAGGATCCGGAAATATCGCGAGGGAACCGGCGATGAGCAGAACCGGGTGTCTTCAGGCACTTCTTTCCGGCATAGATCTCGCATTCCGGTTGAAAGAGATGGGATACGAAATTCTTGCCGCCGGGGAGATGGGAATCGGAAATACGACTCCTGCTGCCGCCATGAGCGCAGTGCTCACGGGGCTCTCTCCTGAAGAGGCGACCGGCCGGGGCGCCGGACTCTCTGACGCGGGACTTGAGAAGAAAAAAAAGGCAGTGGAGATGGCAGTTTCCCGTTTCTATGAGAAATATCCGGAATACCGGAATGGAACAAAAGAACAATATGAGAGCGGAGAGCTGTCCGCTGTGACGGTGCTTGCAGAGCTTGGCGGTTTCGATCTCGCAGGAATGACAGGGCTATTCCTCGGCGGAGCGGCGGCAAAGATCCCGGTTTTGATGGATGGATTCCTCTCCACCGTCTCTGGCCTTCTGGCGGTTCTCATCAGGAAAGAGGCGAAGGACTATATGCTCGCGTCCCATATCTCCACAGAACCTGCCGGGGCGGCGGTCCTTCAGATGCTGGATCTTCCGGCACCTCTTCACATGGGAATGCATCTCGGCGAGGGAAGCGGGGCGGTTGCCATGATCCCGCTTCTCAGGATGGGTGCAAAGGTATATGAGGAGATGAGCACATTTTCTGATATCTCTGTGGAACAGTACGTGGACTATCAGGAGAAAGGAGAGCGGCCATGAGGGCGGCATTTATCGCTTTTTCCATGTATTCCAGAATACCGATGCCGATGTTCGAGTGGAAAGAGGAGGACATGAAATATGCCATGTGTTTCTTCCCGGCCATCGGCATGGTGATCGGGGCAGTATTTTACGGGATGTTCCTGCTGCTCTCATGGCTTCTTCCGGGAAGCTTTCTGGCAGCGGGAATCCTTCTCGCAGTTCCGATCTTCATCACAGGCGGAATCCACATGGATGGTTTTATGGACACGTGTGATGCAAGGGCATCCTACGGAGACAGGGAGAAGAAACTCGCGATCTTGAAGGACACCCACACGGGGGCGTTCGCGGTGATCTTCGGCGCGCTGTATCTGATCCTTTATGCGGCGGCATGTCTGGAGCTTGACCGGGAGACGGCGATGCTTGTCTCGATCGGTTTTGTGATCTCAAGATCCTTAAGCGGACTCTCCACGGTGACATTCCCGGAGGCGAGAAAACATGGGATGCTGGCAGATTTTATGAAGGACGCGAAAAAGAAGACGGTGGCGGTCTGGATGGTCATCCTGTTCCTTGCGGCAGCAGTTCTGGAACTTTTTCTGGGCGGCAGAATTGGGGGAATCATTCTATCAGCATCGATCCTGATCTTTTTCTACTACCGGCATATGGCAGTGAAGGAGTTCGGTGGGGTCACGGGAGATCTGGCGGGATTTTTCCTGCAGATCTGTGAGCTTGGGATCCTCCTTGCGGCCGTGATCGGGAAGGCGGTGATCGGATGAAACTTTTCATGATCCGGCATGGGGCAACGGCCGGGAATCTGGAAAAACGGTATGTGGGCCGGACTGATGAGGGACTGACGGAGCAGGCAGTGTTCTTTCTGCAGGAAGAAGCACTGAAGCTTCGGGAGCTTGCAGGAAACGTGGCAGCGATCATCACAAGCCCGATGAAGCGGTGTCTTGAGACAGCAGAAATTCTGTTCCCGGAGAAGCTATATGAACATGTTCCGAGAATCCAGAAAGCCGGACTCTCCGAGTGTGATTTTGGAACCTTTGAGTATAAGAATTATCTGGAACTTTCCGGGGATACGGAGTATCAGCATTTTATCGACACGCTGGGGAGAGAGGGATTTCCCGGCGGGGAGACCACGGAGGCGTTTAAAGCCCGGACAGTGGAGGCATTTCAGGAAGTATGGAAGGAAATTTCTTCTCAGGCTGAACCGGGGGCTGACCGGACGCTCGTTTTTGTCGTTCATGGAGGAACGATCATGGCAGTCATGGAGGCGTTTTCGGAGGAAAAGAAAAGTTACTATGACTGGCAGATTGGGAACGGGGAAGGCGTTTTGGGAAAAATGGATGCGTCAGATGGACAGATCCGCAACGCGCGGATCATGAAAGCTAAATGATCGATAACGAAATGTGTAAAGGAAAAGATGAAGGGAGAACAAAAACATGATACTTTTATTATCTGTATGCAGCATCGGATTTCTGATCTACGGAGCACTGGTTGTAAGCGGCATCTACACGCCGATCAGCTCAAAGATCCTTGTGGAGGACGAAGAGCGGGCAAAATGGTGCCACACAGAGGGCGTCACAAAGATGCTCTGGGGGCTGGATCTGGCATTCTTTGTCATGTACCGATGCAGCGTATTTCCGGCAGTTTTATGGCTGGCGGCATTTCTTGTACTGACGGTGGTTATTATCATCATGGCATATAAGAATAACGGAAAATATTTGAAATAGAGGTTGTAATGATTCCTGAATTTTTTGTCCGCGGGGAAAAGAACGACAGGCTCACATGCGTATGGAAATATAGTTTCGTTTGTGCAGCTGAAAACAGGAAAATTACGGCAGATAAGGAAGAATTTACATGATAGACAGAATGGAACTTCTGGCGGTGATCACGCTTGGTTTTCTGCTGGATCAGGTCCTCGGCGATCCGCACTGGCTGTATCACCCGGTGCGGCTGATCGGGGCATATATCAGTTTTCTGGAAAAAGGAATACGGAGAGTTTTCGGAGACGGGGAACGGGCGTTGATTGCGGGAGGTACCGTTCTCGTAATTTTTGTGACCGGGACGACGGCGGTGGTATCCGGCGGCATTCTATATGCCTGCGGACGGGTCGCACCGTGGCTGAAATTTCTCGCATCTGTAATCTTATGCTATCAGCTTTTTGCGGTGCGATCCTTAAAGGTTGAGAGCATGAAGGTTTACCAGGAACTGAAAAAAGACGATCTTCCGGCAGCCCGGTACGCGGTCTCTATGATCGTGGGCCGTGATACGGAACGTCTCGACATGACGGGAGTCACGAAAGCGGCGGTGGAAACTGTAGCGGAAAATACTTCGGACGGTGTCGCAGCCCCGCTTTTTTATATGGCTCTCGGCGGTCCGGTCCTCGGCTGGATATATAAGGCAGTTAACACCATGGATTCCATGGTGGGATACAAGAACGACAAATATCTTTATCTTGGAAGGGCGGCGGCAAAGCTTGACGATCTCCTGAACTTCATACCGGCGAGACTCTGCGCCTGGGTCATGATCTTCGCCTCCTATCTGCCATCAAAAGATCATGAATTTGACGGTTCCCATGCGAAGGAGATCTTTTTAAGGGACCGTTTCAACCACGCGAGCCCAAATTCCGCCCAGACGGAATCGGTCTGCGCCGGATCACTCAGGATCCGCCTTGCGGGAGATGCCTGGTATTTCGGAAAACTTGTGAAGAAGAAATACATTGGGGATGATCTGCGGCCGGTAGAGATCGAGGATATTCCGCGGGCGAATAAGCTTCTTTACCGGACATCATGGATCCTTATGGGACTCTGTGCGGCGGTGGAAACGGTTCTCAATTTATTGTAAAGATGGTTTAGAGGCATAAAAACAGGATATGGCAGCAGTCGTAATGCAGAGTATATACGATTATAAATTGTGTTAAAACGGCTGCAGCACTACGGAGGAATCAAATTGGCAAAAGTAATCATGATCCAGGGAACAATGTCGAATGCGGGGAAAAGCTTTCTCGCGGCAGGGCTCTGCCGGATCTTTAAACAGGACGGGCTCAAGACCGCCCCGTTCAAATCCCAGAATATGGCATTAAATTCCTACATCACAAAGGACGGTCTTGAGATGGGCCGTGCTCAGGTCATGCAGGCGGAGGCGGCGGGAATCGAACCGGAGGCGGCGATGAATCCGATCCTCCTAAAGCCCACCTCGAACATGGGTTCCCAGCTCATCGTAAACGGAGAAGTCAGGGGGAATTATCCGGCGGCAGAATATTTTAAGATGAAAAAAAGCCTGATCCCGGACATCATGGATGCCTACAATTCCCTTGCATCCCGGTACGACGTGATCGTAGTGGAGGGTGCCGGAAGTCCGGCTGAGATCAATCTCCGGGAAAATGATATCGTGAACATGGGACTGGCAGAGATGCTCGACGCACCGGTCCTTCTTGCGGGAGATATCGACCGGGGCGGGGTCTTCGCCCAGCTTTACGGAACCGCGGCACTTTTGACAGAGGCGGAGAGAAGACGGATCCGGGCCTTTGTGATCAACAAATTCCGCGGCGATAAGGAGATCTTAAAACCGGGACTTGCCATGCTCTATGAGCGGATCCGGATCCCGTTCGCGGGTGTGATCCCATATATGGATGTGGATGTGGACGATGAGGACAGTCTCTCGGAGCGGCTGACCGGAAAACACGGTTCAGGGCCGCTGCTCGACCGATCCGGACATGAGGCGTTTGCAAAGGTCACGGTAGTAAAACTTCCGCGGATCTCAAACTTCACGGACTTCAATTCCCTTGAGCGCCTTCCGGGAATCGCTCTTTCCTATGTGAGCCGGCCGGAGGAACTGACAGGATCCGATCTCATTATCATACCCGGAACAAAGAATACGATGGGGGATCTCAAATGGATCCGCCAGAACGGGCTGGAGGCAGTGATCACACGGATGGCGGGAAAGGGAACTCCTGTTATCGGTGTGTGCGGTGGCTTTCAGATGCTCGGAACGAGTCTCGACGATCCTCATGGGGTCGAGGAGGGCGGAACCATGCGGGGAATGGAGCTCTTACCGATCCGGACGATCTTCGCGGAGAAGAAGACGAGAACGAGAGTAACCGGCACGGCGAGATTTTCGGAGGACGGCGAACCGGTTAAAATCTCCGGCTACGAGATCCATATGGGTGAGACGATCCGGGATGGTGGAAGGAATTTCTCGGAAATCTGTTGCAGTGATGGAACTGGCGGACATACAGCCGATACAAAAGAGGACGGCTGTGTATACAAAAATATATTCGGAACCTACGTCCATGGCGTTTTCGATACGGAGGAGATGCAGACGGCGGTCCGTAACTTCCTTGCAAAACAGAAAGGTGTCCGTCCGGACGAATACGAGAGCGGAGTGACCTTTTCCATGGCGAAATACAAAGAGGAACAGTACGATAAAATGGCAAAAATCATCCGGGAAAATCTCGATATGGATATGATCTACCGGATCTTAGAGCGAAAGGATGTGAGAGGATGAGCGGACTTGACTGGACAGAAGAATTAAAAAAGCGGACGGGCATCGATTTTCTGACGACCCGCCCGATGGAGATCGAAAAGAAGAGCTTTGAGATCATAAAGGGAGAGCTGGGGGACGAGTTCGTTTCCTCTTATCCGGCGGATGCACTGCCGCTCCTCTGCCGCGTGATCCATACGACGGCGGATTTCTCCTACAGGGACACTCTGACGATCACCGACGGAGCTGTCGAAAAGGCAAAGGAAGCAATCCGACGCGGACTTCCGATCATCACGGACACCACGATGGCTGCATCCGGGATTAATAAAACGGCGGCAGGAAAATTTGGGATCGAGGTGCACTGTTTTATCGGAGATGAGGATGTGAAGGTAAAAGCGAAGGAGAGCGGCATGACGAGATCGGCGGTCAGTGTCGAAAAAGCCGCAGGATGTTATCCGGAATGCATCTACGCGGTGGGCAACGCACCGACAGCCCTGATGCGCCTTTATGAGCTGATCGAAGAGAAAAAGATCCGCCCGGCGCTCATCATCGGAGTCCCGGTGGGATTTGTCAATGTGGTGGAAGCAAAAGAGTTGATCTTAAGGACAGATATTCCGGCCATTGTCGCAAGAGGACGGAAAGGCGGCAGTAATATCGCGGCGGCGATCTGCAATGCGTTATTATATGAAGCCGGTGGAAGATAAAAGAATATATGATGGAATACAGATATAGAAAAATGCCTCAGAGCGTTGCACATTCGGTGCTGCTCTGGGGCATTTTCTATTTGTACGATAAAATTATACTTCCTGCACCGTGATCCCCGGTACAGCCATCAGGGAGTAGTTCGTGTGGTACACAACGAACCCGGGAGCGGCACCTGGAACCTTTTTCAGATTCTTTCTCTGGATATAATCGACTTCCACTTTCTCGTTCCCCCGTCCCTTGGAGTAATAGGCAGCCAGCGCTCCGGCTTCCTCAAAAACGCGGTCCGGCAGCTCCTTTCCCTCGGTCTTTACGATCACATGGGAGCCGGGGATTCCCTTCGCGTGAAACCACCAGTCGCCGCCGTTGGCAAACTTGAAGTCGAGTTCTTCATTCTGGTAGTTGTTTTTTCCGACATAGATATGGAATCCGTCGCTGGAAAGGTAGTGGAACGGGCGGCTTGTGATCTTTACCTTTTTTCCGCCGGTATAATGGCGTTTGATATAGCCGTACTCCGTAAGCTCTTCCTTGATCTGTACAAGATCCTCCTCCAGCCTTGCGATATCCATGGAGGTACTGATGGATTCCAGATGGTCGATCTCCGCCTTTGTCTGCGCGAGTTGTTCCGTGACGGCCTCGTAGGTCCGTTTTTGTTTATTGTACTTATCGAAATACCGCTTCGCGTTCTCCTGTGCCGTCATCGTCGGATCCAGAGGGATCGTAATTTCTGTATTGTCGTAATAATTTAAACATTTGAAACTTTTTTCACCGCCGGAGAGACCATATCCGTAGGTATTCAATAGTTCTCCGTAGATCCGGTATTTTTCCCGTTTTTCGGTATCTTTGAGCTGCTTTGTCTGAAGATCCAGCTTTCTCACACTGCGCTCCAGTGCATTGGAGATGATCTTTCTAAGATCCGTGGACTTCTGGTGGATCCGTGATACCGTATTCTTTTCTGCGTAGTACCGCTCGAGGAGCTCACTGATGGAATCAAACTTCACAGTCCTGTAATTTCCGCCTTCCATCATCGTCAGCGGGACAGCGGCAAATTCGATGGGTTTTTCTCCCTCGTAGATAATATTCGGGGTGAAATTGCCCTCGCGGATATCGTCCATGATCCAGTTGAACGCGTGGAAGAGGTGGGTGAGTTCCGCGTCGGAAAATTCTTTTGCGGAGATATCACCGTCTAAGGATGCCAGATGGCAGATCTCAGCGGCAACCACGGGACTTAAGCCTGTAAGATCCATGTAGAGCGCTTTGGAAAGATTCTGCGGTGTGCTGTGCAGAAGCTCTTTAAATTCCGTTTCCGTGATCGTAAGCGGATTCTTCTTCTCACCGGAGTGTGGGATAAAATAATCTCTTCCCGGGAGGACTTCCCGGACAGAGCTTACCTGAGCCGAGATATGTTTGATGCTGTCTAAGATCACGTTATTCTCATCGCAGAAGATGATATTGCTGTGTTTTCCCATGAGCTCGATCACGATGAACTTTCTTCTGAGGTCGCCCATCTCATCAAGATGCTCCACCTCGATCCGGACGATCCGCTCCAGCCCTGGCTGGGTGACAGAGATAATCCTGCCATTTGCGATATGCTTTCTTAAGAGCATACAGAAGTTCGGGGCCGTCATGGGGCTCGGTTTATTGTTTGCCGTAAAATAGAGAAGCGGGAGACTGGCGTTGGCTGAGACGAGCAGCCGCACGTTCTCCCGGTTTCCTTTTATCGCAAAAAGTAATTCGTCTTTTTCCGGCTGGGCGATCTTTGAGATCCTGCCGGAGACGATCTTATCGTTCAGATCGCGGACCAGATTCGCGATCACAATTCCGTCAAATGCCATTGTTGTGGTGGTTCCTTTCTGACAACAGCTCCATCTGAAATGTCAAAAGCCGTGACTGTGGAATCTGCTGTCTCTATATAGATTTTGTGTAACTGTTCAGTAGGTCTGCGCACTTGCTGCGCTGACCGTAAGAAAACATAGGCTGGAGGGCAAAAATCCCATCAGCGAAGCTGATCTGGAATGGAT
>QWCY01003310.1_pt1 | contig 47027 bp, 36 predicted proteins | sample 1972631 | NCBI WGS metagenome assembly QWCY01 (sample SAMN09866696, study PRJNA288562) | Human gut metagenome isolate pre1_stool, whole genome shotgun sequencing... | isolation source: gut | host: Homo sapiens | place: USA: California
CGATGGCAAGATGAACTCTTATTGGTTCGGCAGCGGCACGCCTACCTATCTGATAGAAATGCTGAACAAGTATGGCGTTGCTCCCCAACAGATAGGAGGGCAGAAAGTATTTGCCACAGCTTTCGACGCCCCTACGGAACAGATGACAAACATTACTCCCCTACTCTACCAGAGCGGATACATCACCATCAAGGACTATGACGCCCGTTTGGACCTGTACACGCTCAACATCCCCAACAAAGAGGTGCGTCTGGGGCTGATGGAAAGTCTGTTGCCCCACTATGTGCCGCCCACCGAGACCGAGCGTGCCGCAACGCTGACAGCCTATCTGTTCGATTCCATTGACCGTGGCAATATGGACGAGGCCTTGCAACTGCTCCAGACCTTCCTCTCTACCATCCCGCAATGCGACAACACGGACTATGAGGGGCATTATCAATCCTTGCTCTATGTCATCTTCAGCCTTCTCGGCTTCTACGTGGACGTGGAAGTACGCACTCCCCGCGGACGTGTGGATGTGGTGTTGCGCACCCATAGCACCCTCTACGTCATAGAACTGAAACTGGATAAAACCGCCGATGCCGCCATGCAGCAGATTGACCTGAAAAATTATCCCGAACGCTTCGCCTTGTGCGGACTGCCGGTGGTGAAAGTGGGAATCAACTTCGACAGTGAACGGAGGACGCTGGGGGAGTGGAAAATAGAGGAAGAATAGAAAAAATAACGCCGCTATGAAACAGAACGAGCAGGAAATATTCTCTGAAACTTTTTTCGGTATTCATTTAAATTCCGTACATTTGCTATAATAAAAAATTTGTTATTTATGGAGTTATCTCATAAGGCATATATAGAATCGTTCTCAATCAAAGGTTTATGGGGAGAAAAAGACATTGTATGGAATCACATAAACCCGGATGTAAATGTGCTGGTAGGCATTAACGGCAGCGGGAAAACAACCCTGCTAAATGCCATGAATGCCTATTATAGCCAAGATAACAAAGAACTTAAAAAACAAACAGGGGAGCTTTGGGGCAATCCGGTTTCCAATTGCACTTATCCGACAACTTACTTACGTTCATTCGACACGGTCCCCGTCATAGACAAACGAAAGTCAGAAAGTCCCCTCATGCAGGAGCTGAACAAAGCAGTTATTCAAAACAAAGAAGGACTCTCTTTTTTCAACTACAGAATGAAAATGCTGGACTATCCGGAAAAAGCAGAAGAAATACAACAGAATATAGATGAACTGTTTGCCATTGTAAACGAATTATTTTCGGACACCCAAAAAAAGATCGACACATCAAAAGGCAATAACAGTACACTCATTTTTCACCAAGGTAATCAAATTATCCATTTGGAACAGTTATCTGCTGGAGAAAAACAGTTACTTTTGATTCTTCTCAAAATGTTTCTGTTAGAAAAGCAACCTGCAGTGTTCTTCATGGATGAACCCGAAATATCATTGCACATCAGATGGCAGCGGGAGATCATCAACAAACTACGCCAACTGAACCCCTTATGCCAACTTATCATCTCTACCCACTCTCCCAGTATATTCGGAGCCGGATGGGGCGACAAGGTTATCTATATGGAAGACCTAATGCGGTAGTTATATGTCAGAATCAAATATTGAAATACAAGCAGAGTATTATAAGAATATACCCATACTTGACAGAAAATTCAAATCAAGCGTTCATCTGGAGGATGAAGAGGATGAATTGTTTTGGGACACAATGTTACAAGCACACCGCCCCGGACATTACTTCTACATTTATTATAGCAAAAATGATAATGGCAATGAAACGCACGGTTGTACACAATGCTTAAAGTACAAACAATTTCTATCAAATAATTTCTTCATCTGCATAGATAGCGATTTACGTCATTTGCGCAAAGAGCAAGGAGTAGATGCCAACAATTTCATTCATCAAACCTATTGCTATTCATGGGAAAACCATTATTGCTTTGCAGAAAGATTACAAAAAACATTGGCAAACAAATGTCCGGAGGTTGCTGAATTATTTGACTTCAGAATATTTCTGACTGCATATTCTACCGCAATATATAAAGCTTTCCTCTTGTTTCTGGCAATGGACAGGAAAGGAATCAGGGGATTCAGTCTGAAAGATTTCAGAGAGTTACTTCCACAACAGTGCAGCCATAAATACATGGCAAACAATGGAGAAACTTTCAACCATGAGATGGAGAAAAAAGTTACAGCATTCATATCTCCTCTCATTAGAAGTCATCACGTGGATTTGGAGGTTGAAAAAAGATACTATCAACAATTAGGACTTACAGAAAGCAATGCCTATCTTCACATCAGAGGACATCAATTGTATAATCTCGTAGAATATATCGGAAAACATTTATGTCACCCAAAAGGCATCAATTTCACAGATGAAATTCTGTTAGATGATATACAGATGCAAGGATATTGGGAGGTCGAAAAGACTGGAGAGGATATCCGAAGCTTTTAATACATAAAACTTGTAAGGAGACAAGAGGCTGACATCAATACGTCAGCCCCACAATCCACAAAGGCAACTTCTTTCCTGTAGCATATTCAATGTTATCGGCAAGGACAAAGGAATTTGGCAAATCCGCAATTTGTTTGAAGGTTTTATCCGCCCCTCCCACTTCGAAAATATATTTATAGTCAATGACAAAGTCACCCTGCGTCTTTCCGTACTCCACCTCATGGTTCACGGAAAGCTGGCTCAACACAAAAGTTTCCCTCGCCGTACCAATCTGTACGGACGTGGAAGCGATAAGTGAAATTGATTATAGGACAAATATACGGATTTGTTTAGAAAAGAAAGCAAATTAAAATAATCTCCCATGACTTCTTTTATCGTATCGAAGAATTCCGGCTTTTCTTCTTCATGCCATGGTTCTTTTTCAAAGAGTTTTTTTTGACACATACTCCCGTGAGAACGATTGGTACGTCATGGAAAAGCAAATCGTTTACAAGAATATAACATATACATTAGGAAATTATGAAAAAAATGAAATTAGCATCTTTTGATATTTTTGATACAACTCTGCTCCGAATATGCGGTAAACCACAGAATATATTTTTTCTGGTTTCAAGAAAATTGTTCCCGGATGATTTAAAACTTCAGCGTGATTTCTTTAATTGGCGTTTGAAAGCCGAGTACTTTGCTGTTATGCAAAAGGGGAGTGGCGTGACAATTGATGAGATATACAATTACTTCCCAGCAACGGAGTTTAGCAATTGTTCCAAGGATAAGGCAAGACAGGAAGAGCAGGATTGTGAATATCTCAATTTGATTGCCAATCCTCAAATGAAAGCACAAATAGAAAAGTATAGACAAAGCGGTTATCGTATTATATTTATTTCAGATATGTATTTGCCATCTTCTTTTTTGTGGAAGGCATTGAAGAAAAATGGATGCATTGAAGAAGGAGAGAAAGTGTTTGTATCTTGTGAGGAATCGGTCCAAAAGTCTAATGGATTACTATTTGAAAAGATAAAAAGGAACTATGATATAGATGAATGGGTGCATTACGGTGACAATCATGAAAGTGATTATATTATGCCGAGAAAATATGGGATAAACTCTTGCCTAGTTAATACTTCGTACACAAAAATAGAGAAGAGGTTTTTGAAAAAGATTTCGACTTCACCCGACAAATTCCTCTTATCCACATTGGTCGGTTTTCAAAGGGCTGCCAGACTTGTTTTGAATAACGACAAAGCAACATTCGCAGCAGATTATATTGCACCTACTTTTTTATCTTATGTCGTACATGTTGTAGCAGAAAGCAGAAAGAAAGGAATAGAAACGCTCTATTTCTTATCTCGGGATTCTTATTTGTTTTATAAGATAGCTCAATGTTTGTATCCCAAAGAAAGTGAAATCCAATTTAAATATTTGTTTGTTTCAAGAAAGTCGTTGACGCTCCCCTGTTTATATGATTTTACACTTGATGAATTGCGCGAGAATTTTGGATGCCAATCACTTGTCAAAAAAGGCGACATTGGACATTTTTTGAACATATTGAAAATCCCTTTGGAGAAATATATTCAAGAGACAGGTTCTCATTATTCAGGTACGATAAGAACATCGGAGGAAGAACAACGTTTTTGGAATTATCTTTCTGGCAAGAATATGCATTTGAAGGAAGAAGCAGATAAAGAGAGGATTTTGTTGGAAAAATATTTGGAACAAGAGAACTTCTTTTCATGCAAGAAAGCGGCAATTGTCGATTTGGGCTGGAATGGAACGACCCGTCTTTTATTGAATAGAATAAGAAATAGACACAATCATAAGCAAATCTATACATTTTATTGGCTGGCATTTAAAACTGCCATTTCTAAAGTATATGGTGACTACGATTCGTACACATCAGATCAAAGAAAAGCAAAACTGTCACTCCTTCTTGAAAAGTATTATACTCTTTCTCCCTATAAAAGTACTTTGGGTTATTGTTTATCAAAAAGCGGGAAAAGCATCCCATCTTTTGATAAATGCAATACAATTTTTGATAATGATGTTTTAGTGAACAACTTAAAAGTGTGCCTCCTAATTTCTAAATGGACTCGTCTATTTCTAAATAAATTAGAGGCTTACGAAAAGGATTTAGAGAAATGGGATACATCCTTTACTAATAATCTGATAACCTTTCATACAAATGTCTGTTTTTCAGTTTTCGAGAATCTGAAAGACAACGAGTTTAAAAGTGAAGATTACCTTATTAAGAGGCTTCACAAACGAGATATCTTTCGATTTCTTTCCCAAAAAAGAATAACATTATGGGATGAAGGTAGTGTGGCTTATTCTTTTGGCCCATATGCTTTTACCGCCTTATACAGGATGAGAGCTGTTGTAAGCAAGATAAAAACACTTTATAAAATGATAAAATCATGTCTAAAGTAAAGGATAAAATAACAATATAAAGTTATTACATCTTTATGAAGGTTATAGTTATACCGTGAGTTGCTCTATGTCCAAAGAATCGAGAATTAAAAAAAGCCTCCTGAATGCCCGGATCAACTTGATTTGTTATCTGGTGTCACTTGTCATAGCCTTTTTCTCACGTAAGATATTCATAGACCAGTTGGGAGTTGAGTTCATCGGGTTAACGGGCACTTTATCCAGCCTCCTCAGTTTCCTGAATCTTGCAGAATTAGGAGTAGGAAGTGCCATCGGGTATGTGTTATACAAACCCATCTACGAAGATGACAAGATAAAAATAAATGAAATCATTTCGATTTTCGGCTATTTATACCGTTGCATCGGATTATACATACTGGGTGCAGGGGTTATCCTATCTTTCTTCCTGCCCTGGATTTTTCCAAATACCTCGTTTACATGGCTTATCATTTATATTGGCTATTATGCCTATTTGGCGTCATCCTTATTCGGCTATTTCATCAACTACCGACAGACCTTGCTCTCGGCCGACCAACGGAATTATGAGGTCACAAGTTACTATCAAGTTGTTACAAGCACCAAAATTATCTTACAAATGCTTTTAGCTTTGTATATTCGCAGTTTTGCACTTTATCTGATTAATGAATTAATATTCGGCTTCATCTATACGCTTATTCTAAACTGGCGTATCGATAAAGTCTATCCGTGGTTGGCAAGCGACCTTAAACTGGGACGCAAATTATTCAAGAAGTATCCGGAAATAGGGAAATATGTTAAACAACTATTTATACATAAAGTTACTACTTTTGTACAGTATCAATTAACTCCTTTCCTCATCTACTCTTACGTTTCACTGCCCATTGTGGCTTTATACGGAAATTACACGCTGATTACCCAAAAGCTACAAGGACTTATTTCGGGCATTCTTGACAGTACAAGTGCCGGTGTTGGTAATCTGATTTCTGAAGGGAATATTGAAAAGATAGTTAAAATTTATCAGGAACTTTTTGCGGTCCGCATGTTAATAGCCGGAATCTCGGCCACCTGCATTGCCGTTCTCAGTTCTCCGTTTATTTCGATTTGGCTGGGAGAAGAATATCCCTTGCAAAGTCTAATTGTGAATGTCATTGCCTTGCAGCTTTTTATGTATATGTTACGCGGAACAACAGATGCCTTTATTTATGGCTACGGTCTGTTTTATGATGTGTGGGCTCCCGTCGCGGAATCTGCCCTATTTATCGCTACATCAATGGTATTCGGATCACTGTGGGGATTACCCGGGGTTCTTTGCGGTCCTTTGTTATCGATGCTGATTATTATCTATATCTGGAAACCTTATTTTTTGTTTTCAAAAGGATTCAAGTTGCCGTTCTATAAATACTGGCAGGTCTTCTTTATTCACATCACACCCATAGTGGTATCTTATATTCTCTCTATAAGAATATATGATTTGTTACTAAAAAAAGACTTTCCGATGGCAAGTTGGATGAACTGGCTCTTTAGCGCATTCTTGTTTTTCACAATCATGTCCTTCTGCTCCATCGTTTCAATGTATATAGTATCAAAAGGGATGCGCGATTTCATACATCGATTTACGAAAAGAAAATAATGGATAGTAAGTGTTATGGCTCCTATCCATACATAGATTAATACATAACTTATTTATATTGATATGACCAATCATATATTGTTTCCATTTATCCTATTGGCTATTGTCATTAGTGCCAAATGGATAGCATTCATCTGCTTATCACCAATAATGAGGATAATGTGCTACAAGGATGCAAAGAAGAAAAAGGATTGCAGCGACAATTCCGGCAAAAAGAGCGCCCCCATGAATGTAAAAAACAGACTCACTATTCATATAAGAAAAGTTACTTTTTATATAAGAGGCTACATGCGATACATGGACTTCCAGACAGGGCTGATTCCATCGCATCACATACGGAATTTTATTTATCGCAGAATCTTTCTTGTGCAGATGGAACAGAAGGTCATTATCTGTTGGGGAGCGGAAATCCGCTGTCCCGGCAAACTGAAAATTGGGAAAGGGAGTATCATAGGCGACAAAGCCCTTCTTGATGCCCGTAATGGCATTACCATCGGCAAAAACGTAAATTTCAGCAGCAATATAAGTATCTATACCGAACAGCACGACCATCGAGACCCGATGTTCAGATGCAACTCCAGTGATGCCTTTTCCGTCAATATCGGAGACCGTGCCTGGATAGGACCGAATGCCATTATCTTGCATGGTGTGCACATTGGCGAAGGAGCTGTGGTAGCCGCCGGCTCCGTAGTAACCAAAGACGTACCGCCATTTACGATTGTCGCCGGTGTTCCCGCACGAAAAATCGGATTACGGAACAAGAATCTTTGCTATAATTTCGATGGTAAACCTATACCATTTTTCTAACATGATACGCAGTAATAAAGCTTGGTTTCTCTTCCTCTTTCAATACCCGTTCAATGGATGTTCGCAATATTCGTTGACAAATATGCAAAATTTACTTTAGGAAAAAATAGATAAATGGATAAATCTACCTATCTGGTTATATTGGGCTTGGTATCATTTGGTTATTTAAATAATAACCTTTTGCCATTAGATAACAACATCCCATATGTATGCACTATGGGATGGAGCCTCTTCGGGTTCTTTTATTATAAAGGATATTCACCCTTGTACACCCTTAAGAACCAATTATATGTGATATGCTTTTTCATGTTGCTATTTCTAAGCCAACTCACCCCTACATTCAACAGATTTCATCAGGACTTTTTTTCCACCGTCGTAGCCAACCGCTTTGAATATAGCTTCATCTTTCTGTTGGTACTGTTCAAAATTGGACCTACAGAAGAAGATATATTCCGAGCTTTCAACATACTTGGTATCATCGCCTTGATTCTGGCAGTAATAGCATTCTTTTTTCCTGTATGGTTTGTGGATTTACACAAGTTATTAGGATTTCTGCGCAACCAGGGCGATCTGGACTTTCTTGCAGCAGCCCCAGGATTCCCATGCGCAGTCTTTTATTTCTATATATTGGGCTACAAAGTCCTTATAAAATACAAGCAGCAGAAACATTTGCTGGTATGGTTCTCTTTGTTTATGGCTTACATCTTCATTGTACAAAACCGTAGCACATTGCTTATTGCCGTTCCTTTTTATCTTTACGTGCTATTGCGTTCTGATTTTAGAATAAAATGGCTGATTCTATCTATTCTTATCATAGGATGTGGTAGCTATTTACTTTTTGTATTCGACGCTCTGATGGAAGAAACAAGAGGCCAATTGAACGATACGCATTACAATCGGTGGCAAGCTATCTACTATTATGTATTGGAACGCGATTACAACTTCTACAATACTCTTTTGGGAAATGGAAAGCCCTGTGCCGGTTCACCTTATTTATATGAATTGGTGCGTGTCAGCAAATCCCGTTTAGCCTTTGTGTCTGATATAGGTTTGATAGGAACTTTTTATATGTACGGGCTTGCCATGATGCTGTTTATCTATCGTTTTGTATTCGTGGCCTTGCTTAACAAAGGCTTCCCCACTTATCTACGTTTTTACGCCTTGTGGGTGCTAATTGTTCCCACCATCCACTGTTTTGGGACAGGTACAGAGTGCTCCGCCATGCTGCTATTTGCCATTTTTTTCTATTGCATCATTCTTCATGAGGACAATTATGGATGTATCTGTAATCATAGTGAACTACAACACCTGTGAGCTGACCCGGGCGTGCATAGACAGCATTTATAGCCATACGTCCGGCGTGGAATTTGAAGTCATTGTAGTGGACAATGCATCGGCAGACGGAAGTTTTGAAGTGCTGAGCCAAGACAGAAGAATTATTTTCGTAGAAAGCGGATCGAATTTAGGATTCGGGAAAGCGAATAACCTGGGATATAAATATTCGTCAGGAAAGTATGTTTTCCTCTTAAACTCAGATACACGATTACTAAACAACGCACTCTACTTGTTTTACGAAGAGATGGAGAAAATGCCCAACAACGTAGCATGCATAGGCTCTATCCTGCGAGCATCCGACGGAATCACTCCCAATGGATCTTATGCCCTTTTTCCTACAATAACAACCATGCTGAAATTTTTTGCCGGTTATTATTTCCGATTGAAATTCAATAGGAACAACCATATAGAACCTCCATTTGAAGTGGATTATATCACTGGAGCCGACCTTTTTATCCGACAACATGTGATTGAACAGTTTGGTTTATTCGATCCGGATTTCTTCATGTATTTTGAAGAGACGGAAATGCAGCTAAGGTATTCGAGGTGCGGATATAAACGCCTGATTATCCCCGGGCCGGAAATCGTGCATCTGGAATGTGCGTCATCGGGGAAGGGAAACGCCTTGTCGGGAGTGCGCGCGCAGATGTATTTTGAAGGGATGATGATATATATGAGAAAACGCTACAGCAGCGGCAAATATGTGTTATTCAGACTAATATCCCTGCTCTATTTGCCTCTTGTCTTCGTCAATGAAAAAAGCAGGAAAGACTTATGTGCAACATCCAAATTATTCTTTAAAATATGAACAGACTTATTTACGTTGATGCGTTTTCGCATGGGACAACGCACGAGACTTTCAATGCCTCCTCATTGAAAATGTTCTCTGAGATATACGATGAGATAGATTATTACGCAACATGCGGTTCGCAGAGATGCGTAGAAAAAATAGCAGGTGTCTTTCCCGCAAATATCCGGCGACATTCAATATATCTTTCTCCAAAAATGAAAGGATCATTGGGAGCATTTATGGAGGGAATAGTTTCCAATCTCTGGGCTTTGCTGATGCTTCTTCGCGCTCCATGTCATTCTACCCTTTTCTATAATGCCAATCCGCTATGGGCAATGAGCCAAATAAATCGCATTGCACGATATCGTAAAATAAAAGTAGTAATAATGTGTCATGGGGAATTGGGCTTCCTCATCTCCGGAACCCGCCTAAACAAACTTTCGCAGACAGCCTTAAACTTATTTCGATCAAAGAAATTCGTCATAGCAAACAATCTATATTTCTGTGTAGCCAGTAAAACTATCCTCAATAATGTAAAAAAAGTATTTGCCCAGCAAGTGGCAGACAAGTTCATATCATTTGAACATACATTTATTCCTCAAAAAGTAACAACAGAGAAAGCTATAATCAACAGTAAATTCAAAATAGGCACAGTAGGAACATTGTCTAATACCTCGGATAAAATAAAGCAAATACTCAAATTAGGAGAAGCCTTAAAAAATAGGCCTGACATTGAATTCTATACTTTGGGAAGAGTGATCTGCGACACTGCATTGCTTGACAAGTTCGAAGTGAAATACATCCCGGGTACTGAAATAAAACATATACCTAAAGAGGAGCTTAATCGCTATATTGATTCTATGGATTGCCTGGTGTTTATGTATCCGATGGATATGTATCGGTTCACAGCAAGCGGAGCGCTGTGTGATGCCTTAGATCGTGAAAAAATCATTCTCTCGTTGCATAATGATTACTTTGACAAAATTTTCAGCAGAGTCAATGTCGGAAAACAGTTTGATACAATGGATGAACTGATTCGGTTTATATGCACATTCAACAAATCGACATTAAAAGATCTTGATTTCAAAGAATGTAAACGATTACTTTCTCCTGAATATGAAGCTACTCAATGTAGAACGACTTTCTTAAATTTATAAGCTAAATATAATGAATACTGATAATAATTATAAAGTTAATCTAACGCTTGCCATCTGCATGTACAATGCGGAGAGATACATTGAGGAAACCCTGCAATCTGTACTGAACCAGACTATGCAGGAATTCCACTTGATTATAGTGAACGATTGCAGTACGGATAGCAGTGTGTCTATTGTCCGGAAGTTCTTTGAGCAACATCCACGCCAGTACGAATTGATAGATTTTGACGAGAACCATGGCCTAGCTTATGCACGGCATTTTGCCGAACACTATGCAAAGACGACATACATGATGTTTCTGGATTCGGATGATTTGCTATATCATAACGCAATTAAACAGATGTATGACAAGATTACATCGGACGGGGACTTGATGGCTGTGGGATGCTATGTCGAATATATAGACCGTTTGGGGAGGAGGATCGGGGGAGGCATCTTTCTTGGAGAAAAAAGTAAAGAAAAATTTTACATAAAAGCGAAGAACAAAAAACTAATATTTATGCTGACATCGGCAATCTATGATCGGCAATTAGCATTGTCAATCGGTGGTCATGCAATTGACGGGTTTCCCGAAGGCAAACCGCGTTTTCAGGATTTCTGCGAAGATTTAGATCTCTGGACACGAATGAGCGACTTCTATGTGGATGGAAAAGCAATTGTAGTGGTGCCGGAAATATTATATAAATACAGAAAATCAGGCGGGTTATCATCGAACTCATTCAATATGATAATAAAGATGCGTTATACGAAGACGAACTTGCTTCGTCGCCGAGCCGGAGAAAAGGAATTCACCTTTATAGAATTCCGCAATCAAATAAGTGCTGAAGATTTGAAAAGAATAGAAAAGGATGCCAAAGCGGCAGACTGTTTGCGAAACGGAGTTTTCTATCTCAAAGAGCACTCATTTATCAAGGGGGGATGGACCATCCTAAAATCGGTTTGGTATAAACCTACCTATATAATAGATAAGTTTAAGCATAATATATTAAGAATAAAATGAAAAATGTAGCATACATATTAGTCGAGGTATTTCAGTTTTTGAATAAAAGGAGATATGCTGTACTTCGAAATTATGATAGCTTACCCCATGCATCGGGACGCGATATCGACATCATAATAGAACGTCGGGATTTCTTTATTATTAGAAAGTCTTTAGCAGGACTCTTTTTCCATAATGGATTTTACTTAATACAATATTATGAGGGGAGTGAAATGCATTCTATGGTATTTGCCTCCTCCCAATTAGGAAAAACGGATATTATCTCATTTGATTTTTTATTTTCTATTTATGTCAGGAATTTAGTTCTTTTTGAAGCAAAAGACCTATTAGAAACAAGGATATTTAATGGGGAAATATTCCATGTGCGAAAAGATTGGGAGTTTTTGGCCAAATATACATATAACACCATTCTGAAGGAGGACTATCCTTTAAAATATGAAGCTGTAAAAGCAGAAGCATTGAATCTTTATCCACTGGAAATCGGCAAAGCCCTGAAGAGCATCGGAATAAACGATTGTACTTCTGGAGTGAGGGCGGCGTCTGTATCGCAAAAACTTTGGGTACTCCACTTTGTTAGGACATCTTATTCTACCCTGAGATATTGTGTTGCAACAATCTCCAATCTATTTTATCCCAAAGGAATATCTGTAGGATTCACTGGCCCGGACGGCTCAGGAAAGACAACCGTGATTGATCAAATTAGAAAAAGGTTGCAGGCCGTTTACCCCAGCATTCTATTGCTCCATCATCGGCCTGCATTGATGGGCAACTTGGGTGAAGTGGCGCATTTTGCGGGGATAAAAAAGGGCGTAGACCGTCAGTTCGACAAGCCTCACCGAGGAAAGAAGCGAGGCAAGCTTAGCTCCATTTTGAGGCTGGCATATTATTCTACCGACTATGTCGGTGGCTATTTTATCAAAGTTCATCCCTTTTTATTCAAGCGTAGTATTATAATATTCGACCGCTACTATACTGACATCATCTGTGACAGTCGACGTAGCAGCATTTACCTTAGTCATAAATTTCTATATTGGTTCGGTCGATTATCTATTCCTTCGTTAAGGTATAACATCTTGCTTACAGCTGACAGCCAGACCATTCTTGAGAGAAAACAGGAACTGGATAAAGAAAGTATTGATGTCATCAATCATAAAATAGATTATTTGGCAACGAAAAAGGGATATTATAAAGTGATGAATGAAGGTACACCGCAAGAGGCCGTAGAAAAGATTCTTCAAATCATCTTTGAAGAGCAGCATAAGATGAACATAAAGCGACTTTGAAATGTGTGATAAAGAACGGAAAGATTGGATTGACTCTGTAAAAGCTATTTGCATGCTTGGAGTATATCTGCTTCATAGTGAGGCTTATTATGGAACGGGAGGCGTTTCTTACGGTTACGCCTTGACCCCATTTTATGTTAATGCATTTTTCTTTGTGAGCGGTTATCTCTTCTTGGGGAAGCGAACGGGAAGCAACATGTCAATATTTATTAACAGGGGGGGGTAAAAAGAGACCTTGCCAATGTGTGGTATCGTTTAGTTGTCCCCACATTGCTCTTCTCCTCGCTGCTCTATCTGCCCAAGATGCTGTTTCAGGGTGCTGATGTGGATATGGGGCACTATCTATTTGAGGTTTGGGGCGGTATCAGTAGCTGGTTTACGTCGGCGTTGGCGGTAGCCCAGATGATTCTGATTCTCTTGTTGCCACTCGGATTCCGGAGTAGCCGTGCCTATGTGCTGGTCACATTCGTCCTATCGGGACTTGGCCTATATCTGAATACAGGGCCGGTATCCAATGATGCGGCCGACTATTTTCCTTGGTTCTATAAGACCGGATTGGTGTATGTGTTTGTAATGGTGGCGGGAGGAATTTATTGCCGCTACGAAGAAAAGATGGATAGCCTTATGACACGTCGTGGTTGGCCGCTGGTCGGTGCTGTCTATGCAGGAATCCTCATTTCAACTTGGGAAACCCACTCAATAAAGGCTATCGGAATTAGCGGTCACTGCAACTTGTCGGGACTTCTGACCCTGATTTGCGGCATCGCATTACTCATTATGATTACAAAACGGATGAAGCGTATTAATTGGTTAGCATTTATCGGCAAAAACTCTATTGTATTTTACTTTTTTTCAGGTGCGATACCAGCAGTCTGCAGCGCAATAATCGGACGTGCTGGATTTGAGAAAAATTATATCCTCACAATCATAGTGGCTATTTTGTCCATAACCATCAGTTCTGTTATTGCAAAGGTTGTGGAAAGGTACATGCCTTTCCTGACGGATCTGCGAAAATTGAAACAATGAACAAACTAAAAATATTTGTTTCTGCTTACGCCTGCGAACCAGGCTTGGGCAGCGAAATCGGTGTGGGCTGGCATTGGGTGCTGGAAATGTCCCAATACTTTGAATTGTGGGTACTGACCCGAGAAAGTAACCGCCATACCATTGAGCCATGGATAACAGCACACCCGGAACACAGCGGCATACATTTCCTATATTATGACTGGCCCAAGTGGGCACGGTTCTGGAAAAAAGGTTTGCGAGGTGTACGCACTTACTACAACATCTGGCAATATTGCACAAATGACATTGTGAAACAAACAATGCAGGAAAATGACATTCACATATTCCATCACCTCACTTACGGCAATGTACTCTGGAAAGTGAGCAAATATGGGCAGAAACAGTTCTTCATTTGGGGACCAGTAGGTGGACTGGAAAGTATTCCAAAGGAGTTCACCTGCTACTATGGCTTCAAGTCGAAATGTATAGAAAGCCTGCGACGCTGTGTGATACGGTTACTGCCGTTGAATAAAGGCTTTAAAACAAGGTGCAGAAATGCTGACCTCATCTTGTGCAAAACCGATATCACCCGGAATTGCATACCTGCGACATATCGGGAAAAGGCGGTGCTGCAAACAGATGTGGCGGTAGAGTTGTGTGATATACAAGAACCGGTGACGGACAGTCATCTGACGGCAGAGTTTATAACGATAGGGCGCTTGGATGGCTGGCGAGGCTTTGACCTTTGCATAGAAAGCGTGGCAAAAGCCGTAAAAGTACGGTCGGACATTCATTTGACCATTGTTGGTGACGGAACAGATAAACTCCGATTGAAGCGGCTCGCAGGCAAACATGGGATAAGTGACAAGGTGACTTTTGCAGGTAAAGTTTCGATGGAAGAGTATAAACTGCTGTTGAACAATGCCGATGTAGTGATGAACGCTGCACTGAAAGAGGGTGCCGTAACCGTCTCTTTTGACAGTATGTCGATGGGCAAACCTTTAATCTGCCTCAACTCTACCGGATATACACGCTATTTCAGCGATGAATATGCTGTGATAATCCCTATCGGAAAACGTGAACAAGTGATAGATGACTTAACAGACGGAATACTGAAAATGTGTGTCCCGGCCACGCATAAACGGATGGGAGAATCGGCACGAGCTGCCGGAAAGCATTTCACGTGGGCAGCGCATGGAGAAGATATATACCGATTGTTCACGGAACGGATGAAAGGGAAATGTTGACCTCCTGTGTATGGCGGCAAGACGAAACGTCCTTTTATCGTATTGCCAATTCCGATGGCAAAGTGTGGCTGATGCCTGCCTGCAATATGCGGGTGGGACTGGGCCTCTATCAGCCAAGTGGCAGAAAAGGAAAGTTGCTGAAGGCTCTTTTTCCCTATCTGCACAAAGTGAGCCTGGTGCGCAGGGTGGTGAAGGCGCAACCGGTGCACTATGAATTGCAGGAAGATTTGCGGCTCTTGCTTTGCCAAGTTTTTCACACATCAGATTGGAAGTTTTCTATGTTTTGCGGCACTCCCTGCGTGCATCAAAAAATAACGATTCAGCTTTTTAAAGGGAAACACTTTTTGGGGTACTGCAAGATATCGGACAGTGAGGAGGTCGCTAAGTTGTTTGAAGAAGAAACGAAGACTTTGCGATATCTGACCAAACAGGGCATGATGAATATTCCTCGATGCCTTTATTGTGGAAAAACGGAGGGGAATGTAGCTGTTTTTGTACAAAGTACCATAAAAACGAATCATTCTCAAATAATGCATAAATGGACTGATTTACAAAAACAATTCTTAGTTAATCTTCACGAAAAGACTAAGCAAAAGTTATTATTTGAAAGCACCAATTTCTATCAAACACTTATCGAACTTAAGAAGCACCTTGATTGGTTCTCAAATAATGCAGAGCGGACGATGATTGAAAAGGCTATGACCAGCGTATTATCGTATTATGCAAAGAAAGAGGTGGAATTCTCGGCCTATCATGCCGATTTTACTCCGTGGAACATGCTCGTGGAAGACGGGAAACTATTTGTTTTTGATTGGGAATATGCAAAATTGAGTTATCCGCCGTATCTGGATGTATTTCATTTCTTTACTCAAATTGCTATTTTGGAGCAAGGGGTTGACGATGCTATCCTGATTTATAAAATCTATCAAAAATATAAATGTATTTTGCTAGGCGGCATTCGGATTCAAGATAAAGCATATCTCTGCTATTTGTTACATATTATTTACTTCTATTTCAAGAGAAACAACGGCCTATTTTCTACCAATGACCATAGCTATAGATGCTGGATATCATTAATTAACATACTATTAGACAATGAAAAAGATTCTTAATTGTACCTATTCGTTTATGGATAATTACGCACAACATGCCGGACTATCCATTCTATCACTATTTGACAACAACAAAGAAGCAGATGAGATTAATGTATATGTCATTGATTACAATATAGGAGATGAGAACCATGGTAAATTAGAAAAGGTTGCAGCTATGTATCAGCGTAGGATTTTCTTTGTCAATTTGGAACTTATCTCAAAAAAGATGGATGTATCTACAAATTTTTGCCGAAGCACTTATGGTAAGCTATTCCTTTCACAAATAGAAGAGGTGGATTTGATGTTTTCCTTTGATTGCGATACAATAGTATCGGGATCGTTGATGGGCCTGCTTGATGTGGATATGACCGATACACTAGTTGCAGGTGTGCAGGACACGGTTAACCCGTATTTTGTCCACAAAATAGGAATGACAAATGGTGACCGCTATATTAATTGCGGAGGCGTAATTCTTTTAAATCTGAAACTTTGGCGAGATATGGGGATTGAGAAAAAATGTATTGATTATGTAATGTCATTCGATGGGAATCCTCCTTTCGTGGATCAAGGAACTATCAACCATGTCTGTAAGGATAAGAAGAAAATTCTCCCACCGGAATACAATTTGATAAATCCTATGTTTATGTATCCGGTAGGGAGGATAAAACGTCTCTTCAAGATGAAAACCTATTACTCGCAAGCCGAGATAGAGTATGCCATGAGGCACCCGAAAGTAATTCACTTCACGGGTGAATTGTATAATCGTCCATGGTATTCAAACTGTGACCATCCAATGAAGCAGGTGTACTTGGATTATCTTGCTACGTCGCCATGGAGAAACAATGCACTTCTATACGGCAGGATGTCAAAGAACTGTAGAATTCAGAAATGGATTTATGATCATTGTCCATTCTTTGTATATGAGATGATGGTAAGGTTCATTCATGTGAGGCATAAACTTCAAAACAGAGTAATGTAATGGAAAATACAGCGATGAATAGTTTTGAAAGAATAGAGTGGGTAGATCTGATAAAGGGGTATGCTATCTTTCTTGTGGTAATAGGTCATGTGCTGATTTATATGTTCCACGAAGAGGGAGGGGCTTCCTTAGTGTTATATACTCGTTTCATATGCCTCTTTTTATGTTCGTGGGAGGATATGTTGCTCAGATGAAGTATCGGAATGTGTCTGTGAAATCTTTGCCTTCGTATATAAAAAAGAAATTCATATTGCTTGTGGTTCCTTACGTTGTGTGGTATGTATTGGTGCCGAAATATGTTAGCAATGTCAGTTTGGCAACAATGTTGAATCCACTAACTATCATAAAGCAGACTTATATTGTTGTGATAGAATATAAAGGGCTTTGGTTTCTATTAGCCTTCTTTTCATTATCAGTAGGTTTTTACATCAGAGAATTGTTAATAAAACAAAAAGGGGGGGGGAGGTAATAGTAGAAACCATTTCCATTTTTTTCTTGGCATCCATCTATTATGGGGTGTATAAACTTACAGGTAATTTGCTATGGAAGATATCCTTTCAATATGTTCCTATTTTTGCTGTTGGATGCTGGATGAATAAATATATAGCAGTTAATAAAGTAGTAATTTCTAAAACTACGTTTAATTGGGCTTTGCCTGTTTTTTTGTTAATTTCGTCACAATATATTTATAATGTGAATAATGAGTTAAAGATGGTGGTCGGAATGCTGTCGATTCCAGTATTTGCATGGTTGGCTCAGAATATGCATATAAACAAAACTTTGAAGAGTGGTTTACTTATGCTTGGTAGATACTCACTGGCGATCTACTGTATGCATAGCATATTCCTCTGCCATCTTGATGCGCCAATAAAAAATGATTGGTGGTTGGGAGTGATTGCTACGGCAATAGCCGTGGTAGTATCCAGTACATGTGTACTTATTACGATTGTACTTGAAAAATCGGTTCCACTGAACTGGCTATTATTTGGTAAACAACAAAAAAAGTAGTATGCTACATATTATCTGTTTTCATCTTTTCAACGATTATAGCGGTAGCCCGAAAGTACTGAAAATGATTTTGGAAGGATTACTCAAAAAGGGTTATCAAGTAGATTTAATATCATCCAAAGGTGGGGTACTGGATGAATTACTGCATTACAAGAACTTGCGTAAACATTCTTGTTCTTACCGCTTTTCCAATAATCCAGCAATAACAATACTGCGCTATAGCACTGTACAGATTTACACATTTTTATTGGCGTTCCGCTGGCTATTCCATAAAGATGTAGTATTCTACATCAACACTTTACTTCCTGTCGGACCGGCATTAGCCGGGCGTATCATGGGTAAGCACGTAGTTTATCATTATCACGAGAATGCATTTGTTAAGGGGGCATTCTACAAGGCACTGGCTACTATCATGCAGAAGTTAGCACATGAAATCATCTGCGTATCAGAATATCAAGCATCATTCCTGCAACGGAAAAAAGGTGTAACAGTTGTACCCAATGCTCTGCCCATTGAAATTGTATAAGGGTCCGCTGGAGTTTATCGAACTCGCACAAAGATTATCACAGTTTACTTTTGAACTGGTGGTAAACGACACGCAGGAGAACATTAATCGCTTTGTAAAGGAACACAAGATAAATATCTGCAAAAACCTGACTATATATCCTCAACAGAATGATGTTGCACCTTTCTACAATCAGGCTTCACTCGTATTGAATCTTTCCGACAGGAAACAGTTTGTGGAAACATTCGGACTGACGGCATTGGAGGCAATGACTGCCGGATTGCCAGTAATAGTGCCCACAGAAGGAGGAATTGCAGAGATGGTTGTGGATGGAGAGAACGGCTACAAGATAGACGTACAAGAACTGGATAAAATAGCCAATGCCATCAAGAAGATTCTATCGGATAAAGAACTATACACACTATTGGCAACTAATGCTTTAAAATACTCTGAAAAATTCAATGCTGGCAATATGATTGGGCAAATTACAAAAATACTCGCCATATCATTATTAAAAGAAAAACAACGGAATAGATTAGGAAATACAAAATAGAATTTGTTACTTTGCATTTAACAGAAAACAATGACCATCATGAAATCTCAAAAAGAATATATTGCTTTGCTCAGCGAATATTTCCGCACTAAAGCTATCAGTTACGGTGTGGAGCGGATGGGACTTTTTGGTTCTGTTTCTCGTAACGAACAAAATAACGAAAGCGATATAGATGTTGCTTACGAAGGAGAAGCCAATATATTCACCCGAATACGTATGAAAAAGGAGTTGGAACAATTATTCAATTGCAAGGTTGACATTATTCGTTTGAGCAATCAAATCAATTCATCTTTGTTTGGAAAAAATATCTCAAAAGATTTGATTTATGTATAAAACAGAACGTATACAGACATTGCTTAGCCGAATAGAAGAAGCCATTAACTTGATTGAGAAAAACTCCTCTCATATCAAATCCGCCCAAGATTTTTTATACAGTTCGGATGGAATGTTCACATTGAGCGGTATTTGCATGCAACTCATTTTTATTGGTGAGAGTGCCAAGGTACTTGATACCAAAACAGAACACGGCTATTTATTAAAATATCCCAATATCCCATGGAATGATATTATGGGGCTACGAGATATCATAGCACATGAATATCACCATATTGACGCTGAAGAAATATTTAAAGTGATCAAAATAGACTTACCCATTTTACACAATACAATTTTGAAAATGAAATCTGACTTCTGAAAAAGTCAACAACGAAACAACTCCAAGTTTACGAAAAAGTAAAAGTTATTTTTTATCGCCATTATAAAACTTTTCTTCAAAATTCCGGCAGGTGTTTTTAAGCATCTGCCCTGAAAAGCATGTACTTTCTGAATGAGTGTATTTGAAAAAATACACTATATACCCTTTTTATATTTATGAAACAAGTAGCTATTGTAGGCATCCAAGGTGTGCCTGCAAGATACGGTGGCTTCGAGACTTTAGTGGAGAACATTATCGGTGATAACTGTTGCTCCGAAGTCCGTTATACCGTTTTTTGTAGTGGTAAGGACTATGCCGCGCGGATGAAAACCTATAAAGGAGCACAACTGAAATACGTCCCGCTATTCCATGCCAATGGGGCGCAAAGCGCTCCATACGATATCCTGTCGATGCTTAAATGTCTGCGAGGCTATGATGCCGTACTCGTATTAGGCGTGTCGGGCTGCATTTTCCTACCCATATTCAGGCTATTGTATCGCAAGCGGCTGATAGTGAACATTGACGGACTGGAACACCGGAGAGCCAAATGGGGCAGGTTTGCCAAGTGGTTTCTGCGGACAAGCGAGGCAATGGCAGTGCGCTATGCGGATGTAGTGATTACCGATAACAAAGGCATTCAGGACTATGTGACAAGTACCTATCACAAACACTCGGAACTGATAGCTTACGGCGGAAATCATGTATTAAAGGATGTGCCGATGATGAGACAAAACGAAATATTAGAAAAATACGGGCTTATAAAAAAGGAATATGCCGTTTCTATTTGTCGCATTGAGCCTGAAAACAACTGTCACATTACGCTTGAGGCATTTGCGGAAATGGGACAGAAACTGGTGTTTATAGGTAACTGGAAATATAGTACGTACGGAAAAGAGTTACAGAGAAAATACTCCAACTATCCGAATATATGTATGTTGAGCGCTGTATATGCTCTTGATGTCCTATACACATTAAGAAACAATGCAAGAGTCTATATCCATGGTCATAGTGCCGGAGGTACAAATCCATCATTGGTGGAAGCCATGTTTTTCGGCAAGCCGATTTTGGCATACGATGTGGTCTATAACCGGGAAACTACGGAAAACGAAGCTTGCTACTTCCAAAACTGCGAACAGTTGGTGAAGCTACTGCACGGAACAGAGGAAAGTGGAGAACTGCTGAAAGAAATTGCAGAAAGACGATATACATGGAAGTATATAGCAAAACAATATGAGGCATTATATGAATAAAAGAATCTTATCATTTCTTATTGGAGTAGCCACGATGATGTGCAACGGCATGAGTTGTGGCGCCCAAACACAAAGAGAATCGTACGTAGATATATTTTCCGGTGTGGAATTCAATTATCGGAATATATATTATAACAATAAATTGTATGACTTACTGATAAACCTGACTCCGGGTTTCAAGTGGCATCTCAAGCATCAATGGATGATAGCGGCAGAAGGATATGTTCCTATCTATAATGACTACGGAGAACGATACAAAAGAATACGGCTGAACATGGCCGTAGTGTCCAAAGAGGCGCAATGGGGCAAACAGTTCTTCAAGTTTAGCGGCGGATTGTTTGGCCGGGAACGATACGGAATAGACGTGAAGTGGATGTACCCGATGAACCACTGGCTTGCCGTGGACGCACAAATAGGCTATACGGGATTTTGCTCGATGGCTGTGGACTGGGAATGCAGCAAGATGGAGAGGGTGACAGGATGGATAGGCGCAAGGATGTATATGAACAAACTGAATACAGAATTTCGCCTGCAAGGAGGAAGGTATATTTATGAGGACTATGGAGTGAGGGGGGAATGTATGCGACACTTCAAACATTGTACTGTAGGGGTGTATGCCCAATACAGCGATTGGGGCGAAGAAAATTTCGGTTTCAAGATTGTTATGATGATTCCACCTTACAAACGGAAAATGCGAAAAATAAACTTTCGCCCGGCATCTAATTTCCGGTTGACTTACAACCTGCAGGCTGATCCTTACTCCATGCTAATGTACAGGACAGATCCAGAAGAAAATGAACGCGAGGGCTACTTCAACCGGGATTCACTGCAATGGGGAGCGAACAGGATGCCTGCCGACTTCTCCGAAAAGAAAGGAGGTAGTGGGAAATGAAAAATGAAGAATTAAAAATGAAGGATAAGGGGAGGCGTGTAAAATGGTTACTTGTCATGATATTTTTTGCTTTCCAGACAACTGCTGCCCAGCAATACACAGGTACAACCGGGCTTATTCATACTCCTTCGGCTGAAATTAATAAAGAGGGAACAGCGAGAATAGGTGTCCATTTTCTTGCAAAAGAGTTTAGCCCGCAACCTTTCAGCTACAACACCGGAACTTATTATTTAAGTATAACTCCTTTCTCCTGGGTTGAAATAGCCTATACCTGCACATTGCAAAAAGGAAGCAGGAAGGATGTTGATGGAAATTGGGAGAAAAAGACAGGATATTACTATCAGGACCGCTACTTCTCGCTAAAGTTGCGTCCGCTGAAAGAAGGTAAATATTGGCCGGCCATCGCCATAGGAACCAACGATCCGTATGGTACAAACGGGAAAAATAACAAGGCCGATGTTCCTGCGAATGAGGGAAAAAGTAATAATGGTGACGGGAAGAGCCAATATTTCTGCAATTACTACATAGCCGCTACCAAGCACTTTCCAATCAACAATCACCAAATCGGCATACATGCCGCCTACCGAAAGTGGAAACGCGACTATAACCGAAAATGGAACGGACTTGTAGGAGGCATTACTTATCAGCCCTCTTTTGCAAGGAACCTTCGGGTGATAGCAGAATATACAGGCGGTGATATCAATGTGGGTGCCGACTGCCTGCTATGGAAGCATCTATTGCTACAAACCTCCTTGCAGGATGGAAAATATTTCTCCGGAGGGGTTTGCTTCCAAATGAATTTATTCTAAAATTCATCATAATATAGGCGAAAAGTCTATCAAATCAATTAATAATTAACTAAAAAAGGAGACATGAAAATGAATTCAAATTTAAAGAAGTGGAGTGTTTTAACTCTCGTTGCAGCAGCAACAACTTTAGGACTCTTATCCTGCCATGACAAGGACGAAGAGAAAGTAGAGGTTCCGGTAGTAGAAGCCGTAACCCACAGTATTGGCGGCGTGGTGCTGACACCTGCCGAGGAAGCCGTCAGTGGCGCTAAAGTGACAGCAACTCTCGGAGACAAGACTTTGGAAGCCAGCACCGACGCACAAGGTAAATTTGTGTTTGAGGATCTGGAAAAGGCCGGTACATACGCCTTGGCTTTCACTGCCGACGAACGAATAGATGCGAGTACGGAAGTCGTGATTGCCGATGATAAGAAATCGCATAACGAAAGTATCACCATCGTGATGGATAAAAAAGCGGTGGAGCAAAAAGTGACCGAAGAGGTAAAAGTAGAGATTAAAACCGACGAAGAAGCCCAAAAGGCTGCCGATGAAGCGACCCAACAGGAAAATGCAACCGAAGAGGCTAAAGAAGACTTGGCAGACGTAACCAAGGATCAGATTGTCCAGACGAAAGAAGAAGTAAAAGTAGAAGCATCGACCGAAGTGGCAGCGGAAGATGCGGAGGCTGCCGTAACAGTGGAAGTAGCCATTCCCGCCCAGACCGTGATGTACGTTAAGGACGAGACCGGCAAAGTGGTAGACGTGCCCGAAGATCTCACGATTACGATAGCACCTGTAGCCCATGTAGCTTCGGCAGAAGACAATACAACTGAATCACTGGCTTCGGCACCTGCTGTAGCCACCGTGGTTTGCGGTCCTGATGGACTTCAATTTGCTACTCCTGTTGACTTGACAGTTGCCAACCCGATGGGTGACGAAAGCTTTGAAGGTGCCGCACTTTATTATCTCAATCCGAAAACAAACCTATGGGAAAAAGAAACAGCGGAAGTAAAATTAACAGATGACGGTTACAAGACTCAAGTTACTCACTTTTCCGCTTACTCGGTAAAACTCCCGGAGATTGCCCCGACCATTACAACTGCCAGCGAAAACCTCACCGTAACAGGCGTTGACAACACACTCGGCTCAAAAACGCTGACTAATGTGGAAATTCCTTATACCGTGAAGCAAGGAGTAGAAACAAATGATATAAAATCGGCTTGCAGTGCCCAAGGATTGTCGGATACGAGCTTCCGCATGATTAAAAACATTGTGGCTAACCGTGTCGGTACAACTAAAGTTAATACCGAAGAGAAGACTTACAAAACCGGTATGAATTTACAGGTAGGTCAAGGTATACGTATCGTATCTGCATCCCAGGCACTGACCAACTACACTTGGAATTTTAAGGTAACTACTTCCAATGGGGTTAAAGTTGTGAAGGTCACCGCCAAAAAATATGGCGCGGCAAGCATCCAGATTCAAGGTTACAGCAGGGATCATACAGGTGGTTCAAACTAAAGACCAACAATTGTATGTATAATAAAAAGGCGCTCCAAATAATTGGGGCGCCTTTTATATATCCGCCATTATGAACAACAATATATGATCTTTGGAATCTCCTTCCCTTACATTCAGGTGAAAGAATCCCTCTGTTTCCCTTGCATTTCACAGGAAAAAGCGCGATTTTTGCCCATCAAACCAATAATTCGTGATAAGCCATGCTCAGCAAGCTTAAATTAAACCAGCTTTATTTTAAAGATACGCAGTTCGCCAACCTGATGACGCGCCGCATTTTCAATGTCCTTCTGATAGCCAACCCATACGATGCTTTTATGCTGGAAGACGACGGGCGCATAGATGAAAAAATATTTAATGAATACACATCGCTCTCCCTGCGTTATCCTCCACGTTTTACCCAGGTATCCACCTGTGAAGAAGCGTTGGCACAACTTTCCACCGTACCGTTCGACCTCATCATCTGCATGCCGGGTACGGGAGATAACGACAGTTTCGATGTAGCACGCCACATCAAGAGCCTGTATGAACATATCCCCATGGTGATACTGACGCCTTTCAGTCACGGCATCACCAAGCGTATTGCCAATGAAGACTTGAGCCCCTTCGAATATATCTTCTGTTGGTTGGGAAATACCGATTTGCTGGTGTCTATCATCAAACTGATAGAGGACAAGATGAACCTGGAGCACGATGTAAACGAAGTCGGTGTACAAGTGATTCTGGTAGTGGAAGACGGTATCCGGTTCTACTCGTCTATCTTGCCCAACCTTTATAAATTCGTGCTGAAACAAAGCCAGGAATTCAGTACCGAAGCATTGAATGCCCACCAGCGGACACTGCGTATGCGTGGACGTCCGAAGATCGTGCTGGCGCGTACATACGAAGAAGCTATCGGTATCTACGAGAAATACAAGAATAATATATTAGGAGTGATTACCGATGTCCGCTTTCCACGCGTGGAACGTGGCGAAAAGGACGGACTGGCAGGTATCAAGCTGTGCGCAGCTATCCGTAAGGAAGATCCGTTCGTGCCACTCATCATCCAATCGTCCGAATCGGAAAATGCACTGTATGCATCCAAATACGGTGCCGCCTTCATCGACAAGAACTCCAAGAAGATGGATGTGGACCTGCGCCGCATCGTATCGGACAACTTCGGTTTCGGCGATTTCATTTTCCGCAATCCCGATACGCTGGAAGAGATAGCCCGCGTAAAGAACCTGAAAGAATTGCAGAATATCCTCTTTGCCGTACCCGCTGAGTCGTTCCTCTACCATATCAGCCGTAACCACGTCAGCCGCTGGCTCTACTCACGCGCCATGTTCCCGGTGGCAGAGTTCCTGAAACCTATCACTTGGAACAGTCTGCAAGACGTGGATGCCCACCGCAAGATCATATTCGAAGCCATCGTAAAATACCGTAAGATGAAGAACCAAGGTGTGGTAGCCGTGTTCAAGCGTGACCGCTTCGACCGTTACTCCAACTTTGCCCGTATCGGTGATGGTTCATTGGGAGGCAAAGGCCGTGGACTGGCTTTTATTGACAACATGGTGAAGCATCATCCCGAATTTGAAGAGTTCGATAATGCCCGCGTTGCCATCCCTAAGACAGTGGTACTCTGTACCGATGTCTTCGACGAGTTCATGGAGACGAACAACCTGTATCAGGTAGCCCTCTCCGATGCTGATGACGACTTAATCCTGCGCTACTTCCTGAAAGCCAAACTACCCGACCGATTGGTGGAAGACTTCTTCACTTTCTTCGATGTAGTGAAATCACCGCTTGCCATCCGCTCGTCTTCCTTACTTGAAGATTCGCACTATCAGCCCTTCGCCGGAATCTATAATACTTATATGATTCCTTATCTGGATGATAAATACGAAATGCTCCGTATGCTGTCCGATGCCATCAAAGGTGTATATGCTTCGGTCTATTTCCGCGACAGCAAGGCGTATATGCAGGCCACAAGCAATGTCATCGATCAGGAGAAGATGGCTGTCATCCTGCAAGAGGTAGTCGGCAACCAATATGGCGACCGTTATTACCCCAATATGTCCGGCGTGGCACGTTCGCTCAACTATTACCCCATCGGTGATGAAAAGGCCGAAGAAGGTACAGTAAACCTCGCCCTCGGTCTTGGCAAGTACATCGTAGACGGTGGCATGACGCTCCGCTTCTCTCCTTATCATCCCAATCAAGTGTTACAAACCAGTGAAATGGAGATAGCCCTGAAAGAGACGCAAACCCGTTTCTATGCCCTCGATCTGCGCAATGCCGGACACGATTTCTCTATGGACGATGGCTTCAACCTGCTGAAACTGCACGTGAAAGAGGCGGAAAAGGATGGAGCACTGAACTATATAGCCTCTACCTACGATCCTTACGACCAGATTATCCGCGATGGTCTGTATCCCGGTGGACGCAAGGTAATCACTTTCGCCAACATCCTGCAACATGACGTTTTCCCGTTGGCACGCATCCTGCAACTGGTATTGAAGTATGGTGAGCAGGAAATGCGCCGCCCCGTCGAGATAGAGTTTGCCGCCACCATGAGCCGCGAACAAGATAAATCGGGCACTTTCTACTTGTTGCAAATACGTCCTATCGTAGACACCAAAGAAATGCTGGATGAAGACCTCACCGCCATACCGGATGAGAAAACCTTGCTCCGCTCCAACAACTCGCTGGGTCATGGCATTATGAACGATATCTATGACGTCATCTACGTGAAGACGGATGACTATAGCGCATCGCACAATCAGGAGATTGCCTGGGAGATAGAGAAGCTGAACCAGCAATTCCTGGACGAAGGGCAAAACTATGTCCTCGTCGGTCCCGGACGCTGGGGAAGTAGTGACACTTGGCTCGGCATCCCCGTGAAGTGGCCGCACATCAGTGCTGCCCGTGTCATTGTGGAAGCCGGACTGACAAATTACCGTGTAGACCCCAGTCAGGGAACCCATTTTTTCCAGAACCTAACATCTTTCGGCGTAGGGTATTTCACCATCAATGCATTTATGAACGACGGTGTATACAACCAGGAATTCCTGAATGCCCAACCTGCCGTACACGAGACGAAATACCTGCGGCACGTTCATTTCGAACAACCTGTAACAGTAAAGATGGATGGCAAGAAGAAGCTGGGAGTAGTACTGATGCCCGAAGAATAATTTCTGTTCTCATTCAAAGAGGATATGATTAGTGATGAACGTTCAGTTCTATCACCACCACCTCGCTGGGGGCAAACATGCGGATATTCTTATTGGAAGTCCCCAGACCATTGGTAATGATCATCGGTATTCCTTGGGAATTGCGCTTCAATCCGCCACGAAACCGCTGTCCGTAGTGCGAAGGAAGAATGGGAGCATAAAGCCCGAACAGCGTCACCTGCCCACCGTGTGTATGTCCGGCGAGGACAAGGTCGGTATTCGTTATGGCAACATCCTCGGCATAGTCAGGCGTATGCATCAGCAGAATCACGAAATCATCAGGTGAAAGGGCGAGCGTAGGAGATACACCATTCTTCTGCAGATCAAAAGGATTGCGCACGCCGGCTATCAGAATCTCCGCCCCGTCCCGCTTCAGTGTATCCACGCGGTGCTCCAGCAAATGAATGTTGTGTGCCTCCAATTGGCGCACAATGTCGGCATAACAGGCCTCATAATCGTTGTTGCCCAGCACCACGTAGGTGCCCATCGGCACTTTCACCGCCGCCAGGGCGGAGACGACAGGTGCCACATACTCACATCCCTCATGCAAGTCGCCACCCACCAGCAGCACGTCTGCCCGCTGGTCATTGAGCAAGCGGACCAGGTTCTCCAGACCTTTCTCCTTGAAAAGACTTTTGTAGTGCAAATCAGAAATAAAGGCAATGCGAAAACCGTCGAAAGCAGCAGGCACATCGGGGTGACTGAACTTGTACGTCCGTACCCGGCTGATGCCCCGGTAGCCGGAACCTGCCTTTGAAGAGGTGATTTCTGTATCGACGAGTCGGATACTGTCCGCTACCGAAGTCTCCGGCGGCAGAGAAGGAAGTACGTACAGGTTCGATCTACAAGAAGAGAGAAACAGTACTCCAAGAATCACATAGAGGAATTTCTTCATCATATACAAGCAGTATTTTCTTCATTACACAGACACAAAGATAGGCATTTTCAGTATCTTTGTTGCAAGAATCGGTAAACAAGCATTCACCCTAAACTAAAAACGGAAATATGAGAGAGATTAAACTGAATTCACCTTATGCCTGGTTTCTCGCCGCCCGTCCCAAGACCTTGACGGGAGCCATCATCCCCGTACTGCTGGGTAGTGCCCTGGCTTTCAGCGATGGGGAGTTCAAGACCCTGCCCGCCCTGCTGTGCGCCCTCTTCGCCTGCGGCATGCAAATTGCCGCAAATTTCATCAATGACCTTTTCGACTTTCAGAAAGGCACCGACCGTAAAGATCGTCTGGGTCCGCCACGTGCTTGCGCCGAAGGCTGGATTACTCCGGGAGCCATGAAACTTGGCATCGGCTGCGCATTGCTGCTGTCGTGCCTGGCAGGACTGGCACTGCTCTTCATCGTCTGGGGACAACTGCCCCACGGAGGCTGGGAACTGGTGGTGCTGGGAGTAGTATGTATCCTGTTTGCCTTTCTCTACACCACGCTGCTCTCCTATCTGGGCTGGGGCGATGTGCTGGTGCTGGTCTTCTTCGGCTTCGTGCCCGTCTGCGGCACCTACTACGTACAGGCCTACACGCTGAATATGGACGTGTTGGTACTGTCGCTCGTCAGCGGTCTGGCCATAGACACCCTGCTGATGGTGAACAACTACCGCGACCGCGAGCAAGATGCCGTGAGTGGCAAGTGTACACTGGTAGTGCGCTATGGCCGGAAGTTCGGTGAAAATATGTATTTAGGGCTGGGTATTGCCGCCACGCTGCTCTGCCTCTGGTTTGTAAATACCGGCCGACTGACGCTGATCGAGTTTATCTGGGCCCCCTGCGTCTACCTCTGCATGCACGCCCTGACGTGGCGCAAGATGGTGAACATCCGCAGCGGCAAAGGGCTGAACCGTATCCTGGGCGAAACTTCACGCAACATGCTATTCCTGGGCATACTGCTGGCCGTAGCACTGGCTGTATAAACGCAGCAGGCATTCGGATTCATCTCATGAGACTATTTAAGGTCGTCTCATGAGATGAAATTATTACCTTTTGCCGTACATCTTCTCGTAATAGTGCTGGTAGTCGCCGCTGGTTACTTCTTCCACCCACGCCTGGTTATTCAGATACCACTCAATGGTCTTCACGATACCGTCTTCGAACTTCGTTTCGGGATACCAGCCCAGAGCAGCGGTAATCTTTGCCGGGTCGATGGCATAACGTTGGTCATGACCGAGACGATCCTTCACGAAAGTAATCAGGTCTTCATTAATCCAGCTGATGTCAATCTGACCATCTTCGTCTTTCGTCTTCTTCTTCAGGACTTCGCGATATTCGGGTTTCTCCGTCATCAGGCGGTGGATAGTGGCAATGGTCAGCTTCACAATTTCAAGGTTGGTCTTTTCGTTATGGCCACCTACGTTGTACACTTCACCTTCCACACCTTCGCGAACCACCAGGTCGATAGCTTTGCAATGGTCTTCTACATAGAGCCAGTCGCGCACATTGCTGCCGTCACCGTAGACAGGAAGTTTCTTTCCTTCCAGAATATTCTTGATGATAAGCGGAATCAACTTTTCGGGGAAGTGATACGGGCCGTAGTTATTGGAACAACGGGTAATGGTCACCGGCATTTTATAGGTATCATGGTAAGCCATAACCACCATGTCGGCACTGGTCTTGGAAGCACTGTACGGGCTATGCGGACAAAGCGGGGTTTGCTCCGTGAAGTAGCCGTCGGCACCCAACGAACCGTACACCTCGTCCGTAGACACCTGATGGTAGCGCACACCCTTGCGCCAGGTAGGATAGCCATTCTCATCCTTACCCGTCACCCAAGCACGGCGGGCTGCATCCAGCAGGTTTTGCGTACCCAGAATATTAGTAACGAGAAAAAGCTGCGGGTTCTCAATACTGCGGTCTACGTGACTCTCGGCAGCAAAATTCACCACATAGTCAAATTTAAATTTGGCAAACAACTCGTCAGCAAGTATCCGGTCGCAGATGTCACCTTTTACAAAGAAACAGCGTTCGTCATCAATGTCTTTAGCGATGGTTCCAAGGTTTCCGGCATAGGTTAAAGCATCAAGTATCACAAGCTGCACGTCATCATGCTTTGCCAGGATGTACTTGATATAGTTGGCGCCGATAAATCCGGCAGCACCGGTTACAAGATAAGTCTTCATTTATTTATGATTTATAATTTATGATTTATGATATTCTCAGCGGTGTGAATTGGCAAGTTCCATCAGGTAGGTGCCATATTCTGTTTTGCCAAGTTGTTCACCAAGACGGTAAAGCTGGTCGGCATCTATCCAACCCTTGCGCCAAGCTATCTCTTCGATGCAGCTGACGCGGAAACCTTGACGGTTCTGTATGGTAGCCACAAAGTTGCTTGCTTCCAGCAAACTGTCGCAGTTTCCGGTATCGAGCCATGCGAAACCACGACCGAAGATTTCTACTTTTAACGTGCCCTCGTCCAGATACAGCCGGTTCAGGTCCGTGATTTCATATTCGCCACGGGCGGAAGGTTTCAGGGCAGCAGCTTTGGCAGTAACGGTAGAGTCGTAGAAATACAGACCGGGCACTGCATAGTTGCTCTTGGGCTGTGCAGGTTTCTCTTCGAGGGAAATCGCTTTTCCGTCGGCATCAAACTCCACCACACCATAAGCACGCGGATCCTTCACATAATAACCGAAGATACACGCACCTTTTTCAATAGAGGCAGCACGTTTCAGCATGGCAGAAAAGCCCTGTCCGTAGAACATGTTATCACCCAGAATGAGACATCCCGGCTCACCGTTCAGAAACTCGGCTCCCAACACGAAAGCCTGAGCCAATCCGTTAGGCTGCTCTTGTATCTTATAAGAAAAAGACATTCCAAGCTCTTCACCCGTACCCAGCAATTCGCGAAACATGGGCAAGTCACGTGGAGTGGAGATAATCAGCACTTCGCGTATCCCCGCCAACATAAGCGTAGAAAGCGGATAATAAATCATTGGCTTGTCATAAACCGGCATAATCTGCTTGGAAATAGCCTTAGATAAGGGGTAAAGACGGGTGGCGCTACCACCGGCAAGAATAATTCCTTTCATATTTCAGTTCTTTTTTCGGTTGATACAAATATAGAATAAAATAAGAAGGAGGACAACGCCCCACGGCTCTCGGTGATCTATTCAGGCTACAAAGATAATGCAAAATTTCGATTCAGAAAAACCGTACTAAAAAATTATTCCTCTCTCCGACTTTCCCACGCTTATACTCCACTATTACGTAACCATTTGTAAAGAAGAGACGATAGAGGGCACACAAACAGAAATGCCCCTGCAATAAATAACATCTTGCTACTTTTAGAGTTTTTCTATGTCTTTGATAGGTAAGCCTGTCACTTGGTGGATGACCTCAGAGGAGATATTCAAAGATTTCATTGTTCGGGCATTCTCTATTTTCTCTTCCTGTCTGCCTTCCTGTCTGCCTTCTTGTCTGCCTTCCTGCATACCTTTCTGCCAACCCTCCTGCCTGCCTTCCTCTCTTCCTTCCTCCGCCGCCGTGCTCAGCACATCATTCTGAATCATCACGGCATTGATATGTTCGTCATACGCCAGTTGCTCCGCCCTGTCCATATTGTAATAAATCAGTTTGCGGCGTGCCTCTTCCAGTCCGGGAGCTTTCGTATCGGGGCGGATGATACCGGTTTTCAGATACTCTATCCATTCCTCAAGCGGAGTGACGGCCACCTTGTTGAACTCATTCACCCGGATCAGGAAGTATTCGGGGAAGATTTCGGCAGGCAGCTTGCGCACGATGGCGTCTTTCTCTTTGGTGGTGACCTCCAGAAAATCGCCCGTATGCACACCCACAAAGGAGTTCTGGCCGTGGTACAAGTAATCGCTACCCTTGCCGATGTCGAAATAGAGAATGCTGATGGAGTACACTTTCTTTACTTGCGAGTAAAGTTCTCCTAATTCGATATGCTCCGTGATGGCCTTGGCAACGCCGAAGAGGATGCGCTCCAGATAGTATATCTCGCGTGTGTTCTGTACTTCAACGATGATGATTTCATCCTTGCTATTGCGTGCCTTAATGTCCACACGGTTGAACTTATCGTTTTCACGTTGCTGGTTGCCCTCGCTTTCCAGTATCTCGACGATGCGGATAGGCTCGCCCAGCAGCACGGTGAGGAAACCTTCGAGCACACCGAAATTGGCCTTGTTGCGTAGCAAACGCTTCACAGCCCAATCAAAACGAATATATCTGTCTTTCTGTTCCATGACTGTTTTTTTGGTCTTTCCTGTTATGCACAAAGGTAAGCATAATTTCTGTTGCAAACGTACCGGAAAGCAATAATTTATTTCATACACGTACGATAGTAAATCAAATTCAACTCCTGAATTGCATGATTAATATAAAGCCTCCAATCATCATTCACCTAATTATTGTACAGAAGCGGATTAGGCAGACCGTAATACTCTATTAATCGACTGATTATTAATAGTTAGCATTTACCGATCATTTACAGCAGGATGTAAAAGCGTTTACCGCTGCATGTAACGGATTTTACCCCTTGCTGTAACGACCTTTACCTCAGCATGTAACGACCTTTACCTCAGCATGTAAATGGAGTTACCGTGTGGGGTTAACAAAGTTACCATTTGAGATAAGTAACACTTAAAAAATAACTTGGGACAATTATTATAGTCTCAGTATTTTCATGGAAGCTATTTTTCATAAAATCTATTCTTTCTTTAATCTATTTTCATATCTTTGCAGAAAGATGACAAAGGTGTTTGTTGTCTACTTTATTATCATATAAAATATATTATTGTAAGAAGCGTAGTGCTTTATTCTTGTCTGTGAAAACCTGAGAAATTTTCAAAATAGCACAAGAGTGGCATCATGCGGTTCTCACGCTATATGGCGTGGGGCTGCTGTCCACTTGGTGTTATTGGGTTTTCTCAGGGCCTTCACAGACGGAGTGGCATGCAGTTCCGCGCTTCTTTTTTTCAAAAAACTCCGCCAAGAGCTGTGACGGAAAGAAAAACACACTATTATGAAACATCTGAATCTTCTCCTAATGTGCATCTTCGTATGTTGGAGTTGCAGTTCCGGCGGTAACGACGAACCCATCCCACCGAAACCGGACGACAAGCCAGTTATAGAAATGCCCTCATCGCAATCTTCACCCGTAGTAGGACAAACAGGTGGAACAGTCACCGTATCATTTACCACCAATGCAGCTTGGACGGCAACAGTCAGCGAAACCGCCACCCGTGCCGCCACCTGGATAAACATATCACCTACAAGCGGCAATGCAGGCAGCCATACGCTGACCATCACCACCACCGAAAACGACACTTACGATGAACGAAACGCCACCGTAATCCTGAAAGCCGGTAGCACAAGCAAAACGTTCACCGTGAATCAGAAACAAAAGGATGCGCTGACAGTGACATCCTCCAAAATAGAACTGACTGCCATAGGCGGACAGGCAACCATTGAAGTAAAAGCCAATGTGCAATACCAATATGAAATAGAACAGGCAGCACAATCGTGGATAACCCGTGCCGCCGTCGCCCGTGGGCTGACAAGTTCTTCCCTTGTTCTCGATGTAGCCGAAAACGGAAATACAGAAAAGCGCGAAGGTAAGATAACGCTTCGCAGCGGCAATCTTACCGAAACCGTCACAATCTATCAAGAAGGCAGCAAGCCTACCCTTGTGCTGACACAAAACGAATATACTGTAGGAAGTGACGGAGAAACCATTAAGGTAGAACTGAAAAGCAATACGGAATATGAAGTAAAACTACCGACTGATGGCTGGATTACGGAAACGCAAACCCGTGCTTTCTCCTCTCATACGCATTTTTTCACAGTTGCGGCTAATGGAGAGTACGATGCACGCACGGCAGAGATTATCTTTATTAATAAGGATAATGGCATTGAAGAAAAAGTAAAAGTGACGCAGATGCAGCAGGACGCAATCATCGTGGCACAGAAGGAATACACGGTTGAAGCCAAGGGAGGGGCTTTGAACTTCAGTCTGAATACAAATGTGGAATTTCAAGTGACAACTTCCGACGACTGGATTAAGCAGGTTACCACACGAGGACTGACGGAAAAACAACTGAACTTCCAAATTTCCGAGAATACGACCGATGCCGAGCGTGCAGGAGAAATAACCCTCACAAGCGGAGAACTGAAACAAGTCATCAAAGTAACATACATACTTTCATGGTGAAGGCAAACAATGAATACGATGCGAGAAGTGCGGAGATTATCTTTACAGACAAAGAAAGCGGAACTGTGGAGAAAGTAAAGGTGACGCAGAAACAGCAGGATGCAATCATCGTGGCACAGAAGGAATATACGGTTGAAGCCAAGGGAGGCAACGTCTCATTCGATGTAAACACCAATGTTGATTTCAAGGTATCTGTCTCGGACAGTTGGATTAAGCAAATCACTACCCGTGCCTTATCAACAAAGGCTTTGCGGTTTACGATTGATGAAAACAGCAGTGAAAGTGAACGAAGCGGAAGCATCACATTACAAGGAAATGACATCACTCAAATAATAACCATTAGGCAAACGGGAAAAAGCAATATTAATTCCGGTGGCGACATTGAGGATATGCCTGTTCAACCGTGGTAGAAACTTTAAAAAGAACATACTATGAACAAGATTAAATATATAATTCAGATATTGGCGGTCATTTTCTTCTGGGGATGTACAGAAGATGAATTTACCGGAAATAGAGGAGACATCCAAGTAGTGGCAGGCTTTGCAACTACACGCACCACTTTTGTGGAAGACAATGGGACAACTCACGTCACATGGAACACGGAAGATGCTATCGGACTGTTTACAGATGAACAGAGTAATCTGCAATATACAGCTATGAATGCCGGTAGCGAAACACAGTTTAGTGCTACCGGAGACAAACTGAAAGCTACTGAAGGAAAAACGGTATATGCCTACTATCCTTATTCTTATAGAGAGAACCAACAAAGAGTAAAATTACCCAATTTACTTGCTCAAAATTATAAGGAGAATGCCTCAGAACAAGATTTCATATACGCTTCGGACAACGTAACGAACAATAAACTTTCCCTTCAATTCAAGCATCTCTTTGCATTCCTAAAGATTACAATCCCTATGGAGTTTATCGCCGACAGAGGAAAAAACGGAGGACTTTATATTCACTCTACCGAAGAAATCAGTTGCGACGCCTATTTCGATTTGGGAAAAGAAGAAATGACTTCTGAAAGGTATAATGACCTATACTATTATATTCCTGCAAGTGAAGAACTTGAAAAGAAAGAAGAAACTACATGTTATATAGCCATACTTCCGCAACCTCAAAATGCGGAACTTAAAATATATCGCATGAATGAAAAAGGAAATGAATGCCTACTTATTAAAAAAGTATCTTCGGGAGGTTTCAAAGCAGGAAATGTATATACATTATACCTGAATGAAAGCCTGGCTGAAATAGAAAGGGATGCATTGACTGCCCTATATAAAGCAACCAATGGGGATAAATGGATAAGGAATGATAATTGGTGTAGCGATAAGCCTTTAAGCGAATGGTATGGAATTAATTGCAATAATACAAACAGCAACGTTTGGGGAATATATTTAGGCAACAATAATCTGACAGGAGCATTACCCGCAGAAATTGGGAATCTACCTGATTTGGAAACTTTATTTGTGGCATACAATGAAATCGGGGGAAATATCCCTCCCGAATTAGGCAATCTCAAAAGGATACGGGGTTTAGCTTTAGATTATAACAAATTCTCAGGTAACATTCCTGAAGAGTTAGGTAATCTGTCCCAAGTTGAGACGCCATTCAACATTAGTTTAGACAATAATAATTTAACCGGAGAAATACCGGAAAGCATCGGAGAATTAAAAAACTTAGTAAACTTTTCTGTTACCAATAATATGTTATCCGGGCCTATTCCTAAATCTTTCATGCAATTAGACTTTTGGCAATATACGTGGCCCTGGATATTAGGACAAGACGGAGAAGGATTCGACCGTAACAGCCTCATATTGCCAGGTCCGAAGTTCTCTGTGAAAACCTATACTGGTGAGTCTCTTGACCAAAGTATATACGAGAAAAACAAATATACTATTTTATTGCAATGGAGAAACTTACCTACTTCCACGACATATATAGCTGGGCTGAAACAAATATACAATAACTATAAGAAAAAAGGTATAGAAATTGTGGGATATACGGGAGATCTTGATGATGCAGGAATATCTGCTTATACAAACAAGAACAAGATTCCTTGGCCTATGTTCTGGTCTGATGGAGGTCCCGGAGGACAAAGAGTAATGTTAGTAAACACTTACTCTCCTGCTGTAAATATTGTAGACACAAAGGGGAGTATAGTAATAGACAGTCATTATACCGATTTAGGTAGCTATAATACACAAGAAGAGCATTTACAGGTTATCGCCCAGTTTTTTCAAGAGAAATTAGGCGATCCAGACCCCATTGACCCTGAAACACCTGACGATCCAAGCAAGCCTTATGTCTCTACTGATTACTCCAAAGATGGAAACGTAACCGTATTGCAAAAAGCAACCGAAGGCAATGGCATTGATATCGTCCTGATGGGCGACATCTTCAGTGACCGATTAATAGCCAACGGTACTTATGAAACCACTATAAAAAAAGCGGCTGATTATCTGTTTACGGAAGAACCGTTTAAAAGTTTCCGCAACTTATTCAATGTATACATGGTGGATGCAGTTTCAAAGAATGAGGTTTATGGTGGCGAAACAGCATTAAACACCTATTTTGGTAACGACACATTTGTAGGTGGTGATAACGAAAAATGCTTTGAATATGCACAGAAAGCCATTTCAGACGACCGCATAGACGAAGCAATGATTGTAGTCATGATAAACTCTACGAAATATGCAGGAACTTGCTATATGTATACTTCTACTGCAATGAGTGATTACGGTTCCGGTCCTTCTGTTTCCTATTTCCCGATAGGAAATGACGATATGGCTTTTGAACAAACACTACACCATGAAGCGTGCGGCCATGGTTTCTCTAAGCTGGCGGATGAATATGCTTATCAAAATTATGGCGCAATACCTGCAAGCGAAATTCAAAATTATCAGTCTGTTGGAAGAGACTATGGTTGGTACAAGAACGTTGACTTCACCAGTGACCCTACCCAAGTGAAATGGAGCAAATACCTTTCCGACTCCCGATACAGCAATGACGGTTTAGGTGTTTTTGAAGGAGCCTGCACCTACTGGACAGGTGCTTATCGTCCTACGGACGTCAGCATTATGCGATATAACACAGACGGTTTCAACGCCCCGTCTCGCGAAGCCATCTATTACCGCATCCACAAATTGGCATACGGCACACCTTGGGCATTCAATTACGAGGATTTTGTGACCTATGATGCCATCAACCGAAAAGCAAGTACCCGTTCGACCACATGGAACTCTGCCGCCGTCAAACGGTTCAGAGAAAACCATTGTCCACCAGTAGTCATTCGGAAGAATTGGCGCAACGCTAAATAATGCCAAGTTCACCAATGAATGACAGCATACCTTAAACTACACATCCGTCCTTGCAATTCTTAATATTGCAAGGACGGATAAAAAATCACCCTGCCAATTCTATCACTTCCAAATCCTTGAACACTCCGTTGTCTACAATAAAGCGCACCATGGTACGTACTTTATGGAATCCGGAGATACCTGCAGCACCGGGATTGATGTGCAGCATATCGAGCGTTTTGTCATACTTTACCTTTAGTATATGGGAATGTCCGCTAATGAAAAGCTTAGGCGGACGCACCAGGATACTGCCCCGTATGGAGGGATCATAATTGCCGGGATAACCGCCGATATGCTTTATCAATACCTCGGCACCATCGACCGTGAAACGGTTGATTTGCGGATAGACCTGACGGATGTCTTGCCCGTCGATGTTACCATACACGGCACGGAAAGGACGGAATGCCTCCAGCTTCCGGGCCACCTCCGGCGAGCCGATGTCACCGGCATGCCAGATTTCGTCACACGTCTCGAAATATTGCAGATACTTTTCATCCCAATAGCCGTGTGTATCGGATAATAAACCAACTTTTGTCATCTTTCTTTTGTTTATCTGTGCAAAGGTAACTATATTTGGGCAAATCTTGATGAAACCATGGAAAACCAATATCAATATTTTAAACGGGACATCAGTTGGCTGTCATTCAACTACCGTGTCCTGCTGGAAGCGGAAGATGATACTCTTCCACTATACGAACGCATTAACTTTATATCCATTTATTCTTCCAACTTGGAGGAATTCTACAAAATACGCGTTGCCGACCATAAGGCAATAGCTACCGGTGCCGCACAAAGTGACGAGGAAACAGTACAATCGACCATCGAACTGGTAGACGCAATCAATCTTGAAGTAAACCGCCAGATGGAGGACCGTATCCGCATCTATGAACAGAAAATACTTCCTGCCCTGAAGAAAAACCATATCATCTTTTATCAGAGCCGCAACGTAGAACCGTTTCATCGTGACTTTGTACGACGTTTTTTCCGGGAAGAAATCTTCCCTTTCCTGCAGCCCGTACCTGTTTCCAAAGATAAGGTTATCTCCTTCCTGCGAGACAACCGCCTGTATCTGGCCGTCCGCCTTCACCTGAAAGGATTGCCGCCCGGTGCTCCCGGACGTACGCAGTACTTCGTGATGAAGCAACCTTACAGCAAAGTACCCCGTTTCATCGAACTACCCAAAGTGGGGAACAACTATTACCTGATGTTCATCGAAGATATCATCAAGGCCAATCTGGATGTGATCTTTCCCGGTTATGATGTGGACAGCAGTTATTGTATCAAGATTTCGCGCGATGCGGATATACTGATAGACGATGCCGCCAATACTTCCGAAATCATAGAACAAGTGAAGACCAAGGTGAAAAAGCGCAAGATAGGAGATGTCTGCCGTTTTGTGTACGATCGTGCCATGCCGCAGGACTTCCTCGACTACCTAATAGATGCTTTCCATATCGACCGCCGCGAACTGGTTCCAGGGGATAAGCACCTGAATCTGGAAGACTTACGACATCTGCCCAATCCGAATCCGAATATCCATCCCATCCGGAAACCGCAACCGATGAAGCTGACATGCCTCAACGAACGGGAGTCCATTTTTCAATATGTAGAGAAGAAGGATCTGTTATTGCATTACCCTTACCACTCTTTCGAGCACTTCATCCACTTCCTGTACGAGGCGGTGCACGAACCTACCGTACGCGAAATCATGGTAACCCAATACCGGGTGGCGGAAAACTCCGCTGTTATCAACACCCTGATAGCTGCCGCCCAGAATGGGAAGAAAGTCACAGTCTTCGTGGAACTGAAAGCCCGCTTCGATGAAGAAAATAACCTTGCCACCGCCGAAATGATGAAAGCATCGGGTATCAATATTATATATAGTATACCCAAATTAAAAGTACATGCCAAAGTTGCCCTCGTCTTGCGCCGTGACAAAGAGGATAAGAAACTGACCAGCTATGCGTATATCAGCACCGGGAATTTCAATGAAAAGACCGCCACACTGTATGCCGACAGCGGACTCTTCACCTGCAATCCCATCATCGTCAACGACCTTCACAATCTGTTCCGCACCTTACGGGGGAAAGAGAATCCTGTATTCCACCGGTTACTGGTGGCACGCTTCAACCTGATACCGGAACTGAACCGCCTCATCGATCATGAAATGGAACTGGCAAGGAAGGGTAAGAAAGGCCGGATCATTCTTAAAATGAACGCGCTACAGGACCCCACCATGATAGACCGCCTGTATGAGGCCTCACAGGCCGGTGTGGAAATAGACCTGATCGTACGCGGCATTTGCTGCCTGATACCGGGACAGAAATACAGTCGTAACATTCGTGTAACACGTATTGTGGATACATTTCTGGAACATGCCCGTATATGGTACTTCGGTAATGGTGGCAATCCGAAGCTCTTCCTCGGTTCACCGGACTGGATGCGGCGTAACCTGTACCGCCGCATTGAAGCCGTGACCCCTATACTGGACCCCGATGCCAAGCAAGAACTGATAGACATGCTCTCCATCCAGCTTTCAGACAAGCGCAAAGCCTGTTTTGTGGATGAAAATTTGCATAACTGCTGGAAATCGGCCCATCCGCTGAAAGAAAAAGTACGTTCGCAGTATACCTTTTATGAATACCTGAAAGAGAAGATTGAATAGTTTTGTAACATTTCTGTAATATGTATGACACCTCGCTGCAACACGGTTTCCGTTCCTTTGCAGCCAGAAATAAAATACATCATTATGGAAACTATTTATCTATGCATTGTCATCTTCCTGTTCGTCCTTGCGGTGTTCGACCTCATCGTGGGCGTCAGTAATGATGCAGTCAATTTTCTCCAATCATCAGTCGGTGCAAAAGCTGCATCTTTCAAAACCGTGTTGTTTATCGCCGGTATAGGCGTATTCATCGGTGCAGCATTGTCCAACGGCATGATGGATATTGCACGGCACGGCATCTATCAGCCACAGCACTTTTATTTTGCCGAAATCATGTGTATCCTACTTGCCGTGATGCTAACGGACGTAGTCTTACTGGATGTCTTCAACACAATGGGTATGCCTACTTCCACTACCGTGTCTATGGTATTCGAGCTACTCGGAGGAACATTCGCCCTGGCGCTCATCAAAGTAAACGGCAGCGACACACTGGGGCTTGGTGATCTCATCAACACAGACAAAGCCCTATCCGTCATTATGGCCATCTTCGTCTCCGTCGCCATCGCTTTCTTCTTCGGTATGCTGGTACAATGGCTGGCACGTGTAATATTCACTTTCAACTACAAGAAGAGGATGAAATACAGCATTGGTATCTTCGGAGGTATTGCCGTTACATCCATCATCTACTTTATGCTGATAAAGGGGCTGAAAGACAGTTCATTCATGACTGCTGACAACAAACAGTGGATACAAGATAACACGGCAATGCTGATTGGTAGCTGTTTCATTTTCTTCACGATACTCATGCAGATATTGCATTGGCTCAAAGTAAATGTATTCAAAATAGTGGTGCTGCTGGGTACTTTCGCACTGGCACTCGCCTTTGCCGGCAATGACCTCGTAAACTTTATAGGTATACCCTTAGCCGGTTATTCCTCTTTCATTGACTTTACCACCAACGGAGCAGGCAGTTCGCCGGACGGTTTTCTGATGACTTCGCTCCTCGGCCCGGCCAAAACACCGTGGTATTTCCTCTTTGGAGCAGGTGTCATCATGGTATATGCCCTTTGTACTTCTAAAAAAGCGCACAATGTAATCAAAACTTCCGTCGACCTTGCCCGTCAGGATGAAGGAGAAGAAAACTTCGGAAGTACCCCTATCGCCCGTACACTGGTACGCTTCAGTATGACATTATCCAACGGAATATCCAAAGTAATGCCCGAAGGCACGAAACGCTGGCTCGATACCCGCTTCCGTAAAGACGAGGCCATCATTGCCGATGGTGCAGCTTTCGACTTGGTTCGCGCTTCGGTAAATCTGGTACTGGCCGGTCTGCTCATTGCTTTAGGTACTTCATTAAAACTTCCTCTTTCCACCACTTACGTAACGTTCATGGTTGCCATGGGTACCTCACTTGCCGACCGGGCCTGGGGACGTGACTCTGCCGTATTCCGTATAACAGGCGTACTCAGTGTAATCGGTGGCTGGTTCATCACTGCCGGTGCGGCATTTACCATCTGTTTCTTTGTGGCTATGGTTATCCATTTCGGAGGCACGTTTGCTATCATAGCACTGATCGGGCTGGCAATATTTACACTGATCCGCAGCCAGGTAATGTACAAGAAACGCAAAGCCAAAGAAAAGGGTAACGAGACCATCAAACAGCTGATGCAGAGTAATAACAATACAGAAATCCTGGATTTGCTACGCAAGCATACCCGCGAAGAACTGGTTAAGATATTGGAGTTCACAGAAGAGAACTTCGAACGCACGGTTACCGCTTTCTTGCATGAGAACCTGCGCGGTCTGCGTCGTGCCATGGGATCGGTGAAATTCGAGAAACAACTCATTAAACAGATGAAACGTACAGGTACTCTTGCGATGTGTCGTTTAGACAATAACACCGTATTGGAAAAAGGTCTTTACTTTTATCAGGGCAATGATTTTGCCAGCGAACTGGTTTACAGTATCGGACGCCTCTGCGAACCCTGTCTGGAACACATCGACAATAATTTCAAGCCATTGGATACCATCCAGAAAGGTGAATTCTCTGATGTAACGGAAGATATTGTTTACTTACTACAGATCTGCCGCCATAAGATGGAGAACAATGATTATGAGGATTTTGAAAATGAGCTCCGGAAAGCGAATGATCTGAACGGACAGCTGTCGCACCTGAAACGGGAAGAATTACAACGCATCCAGACTCAGTCCGGCAGTATCAAAGTCAGCATGGTATACCTGACAATGATACAGGAAGCACAAAATGTTGTTACTTACACTATTAACCTGATGAAGGTAAGCCGTAAGTTCCAACTGACAGATGGGGAGTAGCTACGAGTGACAAGCTACGAGTGACGAGTAACTGCGCGGTGACAGGAGAGAGCGAGTAACTGCGCAACTACTCGTCACTCGTAGCTCGTAACTTGTAGCTGATTCCCATTTTTGCTGCCCGTTTCATCATAAAAGCCCGTGCCGCTTCGTATTCATTGGGAATCACCCCATCCAGAATGGCATCTTTAATGGCACTTTTCAAAGCCCCCACTTCCCGGCAGGGTTCCAGATTGAAAGTTTCCATAATCTCTTCTCCACTGACAGGCGGTTGGAAATTGCGGACTCGGTCACGCTCTTCAAGGTCTTTCAACTTCTGGCGTACCAACTGGAAGTTATTCAGGAATCGCTGCTTACGCTCCATATTTTTAGAAGTGATATCAGCTTCACACAATGTCATCAAATCATCAATATCATCTCCGGCTTCAAAAAGAAGACGGCGGACAGCAGAATCGGTTACCACATCATCCGCTATCACAATAGGGCGCATATGCAGACTCACCAACTTCTGTACATACTTCATCTTCTCATTCATCGGCAGCTTCATCTTCCGGAAAATCTCAGGAACCATCTTCTCACCAATAAAATTATGATTATGGAAAGTCCAGCCCGCACGAGGCTCCCAACGTTTAGTGGCGGGTTTGGCTATATCATGCAGCAGTGCAGCCCACCGTAACCAAAGATTATCCGTTTTACGACTGATGTTATCGAGTACTTCCAATGTGTGATAGAAATTGTCCTTATGTGCCCGCCCATTACGTGTTTCCACACCTTGAAGGGCAGCCAGTTCCGGAAAAATCAGGGACAACAAACCGGAACGGTCCAAATCTATAAACCCTTTAGAGGGAATCGGAGAAAGTATTATCTTATTAAGTTCATCGGCAATACGCTCCTTGGAGATAATGGATATACGCCCACAGTTGCGGCACAAAGACTCAAATGTAGTATCATCAATATAAAAGTTCAGCTGAGTGGCAAAACGGATGCACCGCATCATGCGCAATGGGTCGTCACTAAATGTAATATCCGGGTCAAGAGGAGTACGGATTGTTTTTTCTTTCAGATCTTCTATACCACCGAAAGGGTCTACCAATTCTCCGAACCGGCTCTGATTCAGGCAGACAGCCAATGCATTGATAGTAAAATCCCGCCGATTCTGATCGTCTTCCAATGTACCGTTTTCAACGATGGGCTTACGGGAGTCGCGCTGATAAGACTCCTTGCGTGCACCAACAAATTCCACTTCTATACCACGGTATTTTACTTGTGCGGTACCAAAATTCTTAAACAGGGCTACGTGTGCTCCACGTCCCAGGCGTTTACCCAACGCTTCGGCCATCTCTATACCACTACCCACTACTACAACATCAATATCCTTAGAAGGGCGTTGCAGGAAAATATCGCGCACATATCCGCCGACTACATAACATTCCAATCCCAATTCATCTGCTGTCTCGGATATCCGTTTGAATATATCGTCGCTGAAATGCTGTTTCAGTTCTTCTGCCGTCAATTCTATCATACTATACTTTTTAAAATAATTATTTAGTTTTCATTGGAGAAAGTAGCACTGTTTTTGGTCTATATTCCCGGCCTCTCCTCTCTCCATTCTTATCTGATCCCTATCATCTCCGTAGTTACTCCGTGTCTATACACTTGGGCTTGGTATAGAGTTGGTACGGGCTTGATACGGAGTTGGTACGGCCCGGGTATCAGATTGTTCTAAATTTCCGATATCTCCGGAAAACTAAAATACTATTTATCTATTTTCAGAGTGCAAAGATACGGATATTATTTCTAATTTTGTCCTCACTAACAGAACAACAGTAATTATGAAGAAAGTGACGCTTCTTGCGTGCCTCTGCTGCACGCTCTTATCTTGTGAAAATGTAGAGAAGAAAGCAGGTGAGAAACTGCAAACAGCCCGCGCAGCCTTCGAACGGGGAGACTTTAGCGAAGCAAAGATGCAGATAGATAGCATTAAAATACTATATCCCAAAGCTTTTGAAACCCGCCGGGAGGGCATCGGATTGATGCAACAAGTGGAACTGAAGGAGCAAGAAAAAACACTTGTTTACCTGGATAGCCTGCTTCAACAAAAACAAGGAGAACTGGATGCCCTGAAGGGTAAATTCACACTTGAAAAAGATGCCGAATATCAACAAATAGGTAACTATTTGCACCCTTCACAAGTTATAGAGAAGAATCTGCATCGTTCCTATCTACGTTTCCAAGTGAATGAAACCGGGCAAATGAGCATGACTTCCATTTATTGCGGTCCCAGCAATATTCACCATGTAGGCGTAAAAGTGGTCGCCCCTGATGGCAGTTTTGCTGAGACACCTGCTTCCAAAGATGGTTATGAAACCACCGATTTGGGAGAAAAAATAGAAAAGGCGGACTTCAAAATGGGAGAAGATGGTAATGTAATAGGATTCCTTTACTTGAATAAGGACAAGAATATCAAAGTGAACTATCAAGGCGAACGCTCCTACTCCACTACTATGTCTCCGGCAGACCGCCAGGCATTGGCAGGGGTTTATGAACTGGCACAGATACTTTCATCCATCACTCAGATAAAAAAAGAGATGGAAGAGGCGAACTTGAAGATAGAATTCGTGAAACGAAAGATGCAGGAAAGAGAAGAAACAGAACAAGGAAAATAAACACGTAGACGATAACAAAGTAACAACAGTGACTCCAAAGGCATAAAGTATGTAATCAATCGATTTGAAATCATTTGATTTGAAATCGATTGATTACATACTTTGTTTTTTAATCTTTATTCCTATCTTTGTCAGAAGAATCAATATCATTCATTTCATTATGGGATTACAACATGCCTTTTTATAAATTCGGAGATATCTTGTTTCTGGAAAAAATACCAAAGGAAGATTGGATAGAATTTATAGGAAGAAAGTTTTCTGAAACTGGAAAGGATATTTCAGAAGAACTGTGCGGCATGATTGCCGATCGGATGAAAAACCACCCCTATTATACCCAACAATTAAGTCAGCAGGTATGGTTCAGGACCGAAACCACTGTCTCAGCCGAAGTGGTTGACGAAGCCTTCAGTGATATGATTGGTCAGCTTAGTCTGCTTTTTGCCAATATCATCGATACGTTGACACCACGGCAAATCAATTTTCTGCTGACAGTCGCCGACGGGATCACAAACTTCTCATCAAAAGAAGTACTCATGAAATACCAATTGGGGACATCTGCCAATATTAAAAATTTGAAAAAGGCAGCAACTGAAAAGGATTTGATTGATATTCTACCAGGCAACCGAATAGAACTGCAAGACCCCGTATTTGAATATTGGCTGAAACATATTTATCGCACAAGGTGAAGGCGCAAAATAACAAACGCGTGACAACTACATTATGAAGTCATCCCGCGCTCATTATAATATCATTATGCTATGAAAGTTCTGTTACCACTGCAATTGCGGCAGGAACTTGCTCAGGCAAGTACGCAATGCGCTCAACGTAATGGGTTTCACCAATACTTCCGAAGCACCAGCAGCCATTGCATTTTCACGGTCAGCCGTAAAAGCATAGGCAGTCTGCATAATGATAGGAAGTTCTTTCTCTTCTTCGCGGATAATCTTTGTCGCTTCCAGACCATTCATGATAGGCATTTTGATATCCATAAGGATAGCAGCTGTCTTTCCACGGTTCTCTTTGAACAGACCAACCATCTCTTCACCGTTCTTTGCCCACAATATCTCGCATTTCTTGCCAATAATAGCTTTTATCAATTTAAAGTTGCTATCATCGTCTTCCGCTACCAGTATGAGCGGACGGTAATCTTCCGATAAATTCACTGTTTCCATGACCAAGGTGTTTTGTTTATACGAGGCAAAGATAC
>QWCY01001314.1_pt1 | contig 46996 bp, 47 predicted proteins | sample 1972631 | NCBI WGS metagenome assembly QWCY01 (sample SAMN09866696, study PRJNA288562) | Human gut metagenome isolate pre1_stool, whole genome shotgun sequencing... | isolation source: gut | host: Homo sapiens | place: USA: California
AACAGTTTTTCATCTTCACGATAAAGCTTTCGTTTTGAAGTCATAATAGTAACACATTTATTAGTTTGTAAATGTGTCTACCTATATCAGGATAAGACACTGTCCTTAGTTCTTGGCAGGCAAAGAAACAGAAGCCTCCAATATCGGGGAGACAGACTCCCAAACCTGAGCATCGATACTCTGCATTCCTTGCACAGAAGGATGCCCCCATTGTTTATCAATGTCGTGCAAACGAATATTCTCGATGCCATAGTGCCGGCAAATTTCATCCATGGAATCAGTTACCTCTTCGGATAATTCAGAATTGGTAATATTATAAATCCTGGCCGCAGGATAGAGCTGCTTGAGAGATGCAAGCAGATAGCAAAAGGCAGGACGGAAGCTATACAAATCGGCTTTCGTCCAGCCATCATATTGGTATGCGCCAATGGGAGCACCTGCCCAACTGTCATTGGTACCGCCAAAAACAAGGATTATGTCGGGGGTGCCGAGGTTGTGAATACGGGTGATAAAAGAACGGTCGGAGTAATCGGCTTTCTCGTAACCGGTATGACAGACGGTGGAGCCGGAATAGGAATTGTTGCGTTCCAACTGAAAGCCGTGCTCATGGATGAAACGGTACCACCAGGTTTCCTCCACCTTTGTCACATCATTCTCTTTCTTTTCGCCGGGAACTCCATACCAGCAGAGATTGGCGGCAGGAGAGACATGACCGTAAAAAGTGGAATAGGAATCGCCAAGAATAGAAACTTTCTTTTGAGCAAACACCCCTGATATAAGGGTCAGGGAAAAAACAACCAGAAAAAACAAGGATTTGTAGTTCATAATAGATAGATTTTTATGTCGTATGCCGCAAAGTTATAAAGTTTGTCCCGGTTTGACGGCAAGAAACCGTAGTTTTTTTGCCATAGCCCGCTTATATGAAAGCCCCTCTACCATCGGATTCCCACAAAAAAAAGGAAATGCCGGATTGATAGAGGGGCGAGAGAATGAAGATGAGAAAGAGTATATTTTACTCCCGCCCTCCACCGAGGGCTTGATAGAGGTTGATGATACCTTGTATTTCATCAAAGCGGTCGGCTACCTGTGTCAGTTGGGCAGAGAGTAGCCCCTGCTGGGCAGTGAGTACTTCCAAATAGGTGGAAGTGCCGTGTTGCATCAGTAACCGGGTGCTGCGGACGGTAGTTTCCAGTGAAGTTATCTGCCTTGCGCGGAGCTCCGTCTTTCCACGGGCTACCTGCACTTGGGTCAGAGCATTGTTCACTTCGCTACCGGCATTGAGCAAAGCTTGCTGAAAAGCGAGCCTGGCTTCTTCCTGCTGTGCTTTGGCTATCTTGAGCTGTGCCACGTTCAGCCCTTTGTTGAACAAGGGTTGTGTCAGCGAACCGATGGCGGAGAAGAGTAGTTTTCCTGGATTGACAATCATGCTTCCTGCCGAGTTGGTCCAGCCAGCTGTACCGCTCAAGGTGATGGAGGGGTAGAAAGCAGAACGGGCGGCATTGGTGCTGTAGAAAGCGGATGCCAGCGAGAGTTCGGCACTTTTCACATCGGGACGGCGGGAAAGCAATTGCAGAGGTACGCCCACCGCAAGTTCCTGCGGGAACTCCTGCCCCGCCAACCGGCCACGCTCAATGGTGCCCGGAACATCGCCCAACAGAATGGAGAGACTGTTCTCCACTTCCTTTACCTGCTGCCGGAGGTCGAGCAGCGAAGCTTCCACCTGACGACAGTTGGCTTCGGATTGCGAGACACTCGCCTCGTTCGTCATGCCTGCAGCCATCATGGCTCGCATGGTGCGTACACTTTCGCGCCAACTGGCGGCTGTTTCTTCGGAAATGCGGTATTGCTCGTCGAGCATCAGCAAGGTGTAGTACAGATTGGCCACATTAGCTATCAGCGAAGTGCTGACGGCTTGTTCGTACTCCAAGCTTTGAAGGTAGAGCGCTTTGGAACGGCGTTTGGCATTGGTCAACTTACCAAAAATATCGACTTCCCAACTTGCCGAGGCAATGCCGGAATAGGTCCACGAGCCTTTTGAATTGTCGAAACTGCTGACGCCACCCTGCGGAGTGAGCATAAACGAAGGCAGGTACGAAAGTTTGGCCGACATCAGCGTGGCTTCTGCCTCCTTGATACGTTGTTGGGCGGAAAGCAGGTCAGTGTTGCCTTGCAAGGCTTGTTCGATGAGCGACTGTAATTGCGGGTCCGTAAAAAGCTCGCGCCAGGAAAGGGAAGCGATGGAGGTAGTGTCCGATGCCGCAAACAGACTCAGGCTATCCAGACTTTGCCCATCCAAATCGTGTCCATAAAGTCCATCGGTCGTGATGTCCTCCGGGCGCTGGTATTTGGTATAGATGCCGCAACTGGTCAGTACCAAGCCGGCGACAGCTAATAATATGAATTGTTTCTTCATTATTTTTTTATGTTAGTTACGCGATAATGTACTAATGTGATTCTTCTATCTCCTTCCGGCTTACTTTCATCTCTTCCTCAATCTGCCAGTCGCTCGTCGGGACGGATTGGGCAGGACGAAGCCGCTCCTGCAACCACTGGAAACTGATGAACAAGACAGGAACAATGAACAGCAGCGCCAATGTGCCGATGAACATACCACCGACAACACCCGTACCCAATGAACGGTTACCGTTGGCTCCGACACCCGTGGCAACCACCAAGGGGAAAAGGCCGAAAATCATCGTCAGTACCGTCATCAGGATGGGACGGAAACGCGCCTTTGCCGCACTGACGGCAGAAGCAATCAGCCCCATTCCCGCTTTACGGCGCTCGGCGGCATACTCCGTCAACAGAATAGCAGTCTTTGCCAACAGACCTATCAGCATGATAAGTCCCGTCTGCAAATAGATATTATTCTCCAACCCGGCTATCCTGGCAAAAAGGAACGACCCCATCAGGCCCGCAGGAACGGCCAGGATAACGGCAAACGGAATCAGAAAACTCTCGTAAAGCGCACTCAGAATCAAGTAAATCATCAAGATACAGATACCGAAGATGATGACTGTAGTACCACTCTGCTGGCTTTCCTCGCGGGTGATGCCACCAAAGTCATAGCCATATCCCTTCGGCAAGGCTATCTCCGCCGTTTCTTGTACGGCACGGATGGCGTCACCGGTACTGTATCCCTCAGCAGGCATGGCATTCACGGCAATGGAGTTGAACATGTTGAAGCGGCTCAAGGACTCGGCACCGTAGGAACGGGTCAGCGTAACGAACTGGCTCAACGGAGCCATCTCACCGTTGGACATGCGCACAAAGGCATTGTTCAGTGAAGCCTCATCCAAACGGAACTTCGGGTCGGCCTGAATCATTACCTTGTAAACTTTGGAGAAACGGTTGAAGTTGGAGACATATTGCCCGCCATAATAGCCCGACAGTGTGGACAACACCTGGTCGGGAGTAATCCCGGCACGTTTGCACTTGGAAGCATCCACCTCGACGGTCCACTGCGGATAGCGTACATCGAACGTGGAGTATGCCATCGAAATTTCCGGACGCTGGTTCAGTGCCGCCAGATACTGCTGGGTGGTCTGGAAGAAGGTGTTCATATCCCCTCCCTGCTTGTCCTGCACATTCAAGTCCAGCGCATTACCCATACCATAGCCCGGAATCATACCCGGAGCAATGGCAAAGACTGTAGCATCCTTAATATCCGCCGTGCGAGCGTATATCTGGTTGACGACTGCCTGCACCTGGTCTTCCTTTGCCGTACGCTCGTCCCAAGGTTTCAGCTTCACGATAATCATACCGAAAGAATTTCCCTGCCCGGACAGCAGACCATAACCGGCAACTTTCTGCAAGTGCAATTTCTGAGGAAGGTCTTCCAGACGCTTCTCCACGCGGTCTATAATGTCATTTGTCGTCTTGAGCGAGCTACCCGGAGCGGTGCTAACGTTGACAAACAACGTTCCTTGGTCCTCGTCGGGCACCAGTCCGGTCTTGGTGGTATTCATCAGGAATACCAGCAGCACCACCGAAAGTGCCAGCAACGACCATCCCAGCCAGCGGCGCTTGATGAACAGCAACACTATCTTCTTATACTTCTCGACCACCGCCTCGAAAGCCGTGTTGAATGCCTTGCGGAAGCGCGAAGCAAAATTATTCTTCTCCGTCCCATCCTCATTGATATAAGGTTTCAGCAGCAAGGCACAAAGTGCGGGACTGAGTGTCAGCGCATTAATCGCCGAAATACCAACGGCCACCGCCATCGTCAACCCAAACTGGGTATAGAACGTACCGGAAGTCCCTCCCATGAACGATACCGGAATAAACACCGCCATAAACACCAGTGAAGAAGTGATAACCGCGTTGCTGATGCCCTTCATCGCATCGATACTTGCCATATAGGAGGACTTATAGCCCACATCAAACCGTGCCTGCACCGCCTCCACCACGACAATGGCGTCATCCACCACCGTACCAATCACCAATACCAGCGCAAACAGCGTAATCAGGTTGATACTGAATCCGGCAACGGACATGAAAGCAAACGTACCAATCAGTGAAACAACGATACCTACCAGCGGAATCAGCGTAGAGCGGATGTCTTGCAAAAAGACATAAACCACCAGGATAACCAGGATAATAGCCTCAATCAGCGTTTTCACCACTTCGTGGATAGAGGCGAAGAGGAAATCGTTGCTGGACATCATCTGGGTAAGCTCCACGCCTTTCGGCAAGTCCTTGCGTGCTTCTTCAAGGAGCCGGTCAATCTGCCGGTTCACTTCCGTGGCATTGGACCCCGCGGTCTGGAACACCATGCAGGAGATACCGGGATGTCCATCCATGGTACCTTTGTAGGCATAACTGTCCTTACCCAGCTCTATATCGGCGATGTCCTTCAGTTTCAGCACCTCGCCGTCTTCGGTAGAACGGATGACGATGTCGCCGAACTCCTCAGGAGTAATGAGGCGTCCCGTATATTTCATGGTATATTGATACGTCTCATCCGAGTTCTCACCAAACGACCCGGTGGCCGATTCGATATTCTGCTCTGCCAGCACAGCCGTCACATCCGAAGGTATCAGCTTGTACTGCGCCATGACATCCGGTTTCATCCAGATACGCATACTGTAGTCACCACCCATAATCATCATATCGCCCACACCGGAGATACGTAGAATCTGCGGCTTCAGGTTGATACTGATATAGTTGGCAAGAAAGTTTTCGTCATAGCTGTCATCAGGGCTATATAAAGAGAACATCTGCAAGATACTGGTCTGCCGCTTGCTGGTGGTGACACCCACCTGGGTTACTTCGGCAGGAAGCTGCCCCGTGGCTTTGGACACACGGTTCTGCACATTGACCGCCGCCATGTCCGGGTCTGTACCCTGCTTGAAGTAAACAGTAATGGAAACCGACCCTGCATTGCTGGCAGTAGAAGTCATGTAAGTCATGTCCTCCACACCGTTGATGGCCTCTTCCAACGGAGCGATAACACTTTTCTGAAGGGTTTCCGCACTGGCACCATAGTAAGTGGTGCTCACCATGATGGTGGGCGGCGCAATGTCGGGATATTGCTCAACGGGCAAGGTGAACAATCCGATGATGCCCAGAATGACAATCGTAATGGAGATGACTGCCGAAAAAACGGGGCGTTCTATAAAAGTTCTAAGATTCATATTCTATCGGTTAAAAATTATCATTCATTCGTTTTGGGTTGGACGGAGGTACCTTCACGCAGCAAACCCACACCTTCGGCCACAATTGTGTCCCCCACTTTCAAGCCGCTCTCTACGATATATTCCTGACCTCCGTTCACACGGGTCACTTGCACGGGAACTGATTGCGCCTTGCCGTCAACTACCTTATATACATAGACCTTGTCCTGTACTTCGTAAGTGGCACTCTGGGGAACAACGATGCAGTTCTCTTTCCGTACCGGGATGATGACGTTGCCCGAACCGCCACTGGTCAGCAATCCCTCTTTATTGGGGAACACGGCACGCAGACTGACTGTACCCGTAGAGGTATCAATTACACCACTGATAGTTTCTATCTTACCTTCTTGCGGATAGACAGAACGGTCATTGAGCTGTAATTCGATAGAGTCCACCTCTGCCAGCGCCTTATCCTTGGAGCCGTAGCGGCGGGTGAGGTCAAGCAACTGATTCTCTGTCATGGAGAAATAGACATACATATTAGAATTATCGGATACGGTCGTCAGTGGTTTGGGCAAACTGGCGCTGACCAACGTCCCCACCCTATAAGGGAGCGTACCTACCATTCCATCTGCCGGACTCTTCACTTCTGTATAAGAGAGGTTATTGGCGGCATTCACCTGCTGCGCCTCGGCTTGGGCCAACTGGGCTTTCGCTGTCAGCAGGCTGTTGTAGGAAGTCTTTAAGTCAAACTCGGAAATCACCTTCTGGGCATAAAGCTCCTTCTTGCTGTCATATGTCAGTTGCGAAGTGGCCACGCCGGCACGGGCAGCTTCCACATTGGCTTCTGCTGTGCGCAAGGCTGCCAGATAGGGCACCTGGTCGATAATAAACAAGACTTGCCCCCGACGCACGGTCTGTCCTTCCTCCACACAAAGTTTGGTGAGTGTACCAGACACCTGCGGATAGATGTCGATGTCCTGCCGTCCGCGGATGGCTGCGGAATAGATTGTCTGCAGTTCTCTGTCGGTAGTCGAAATAGTCATCACCTGATATTCCGACTGGGGTTGCACGGCAGGCGCGCTGCCGCAGGCTGCCAGTGTTGCACTACAGATGACGGTCATCATCTGTTTCATCATACTCTTTTTTGTTATCATACTCTTTATCTTAAAAAAAATAATACGCCGGCTTTATCTTTTATTTTTTAAGCCGGCAGCAAAGGTATGCCGTTTTTGAACAACCTTTTGTTTCATTGGAGGTACACGACTGTTCATTTTCGGAACATGCTATTTAACAATCCAAAAAGAACTCGTACCTTTGTGACCGCAAATCATAAACAATCTAAAATATGAACCCATTACTGACTACCAAACAAGAAACGTTCAGAGCCGGAACAGACAACCTGGAATTCTTCCGGGAACGTCTTCTGAAAATGAACAATGGAGCACTGATGTTCTGCACCCGTGGAGAAGCAATTATCACAATAGATTTAAGAAAATATCATATTGTACCCAATACGCACATTACGCTGCTTCCAAGTTCCATTATTTCACTGACAAGTGCGAGTAAAGATTTCCTGGTGGACTTCTTTGCCTATTCCGAGACAATGTTCAAGACGGCATGCTTCCGTTTAGAGCCGCCCTTCATACATTTTATAAAGGAGAATGCATGCTATACGCATACCGAAGACGAACCGGTTCGTGCTATCACAGGACTCATCACGGCAAGCAATGCCATCTACCGCGATTCTGAAAATCTGTATCGCGAAGCCATTGCACAAAACCTGCTGCAAATTTTCTTTCTCGACACCTACGACAAGGTTCAACGTTACTTTACGGAAGAGCAAATCAATGGCAGTAACCGGAAAGAAGAATTGTTCAAAAAGTTCATAAATCTGGTACATACGTACTGTACTACCCAGCGGGATGTCGCTTTTTATGCTGACCAACTCTGCATTTCGACCCGCTACCTATCTGCCATCACCAAACAAGTGGCAGAAGATTCTGCCAAAGAAATCATTGACGAAAACCTGATATTGGAACTGAAAATGGCACTGCAATCCACCGGCATGTCACTGAAAGAGATTGCCGACAAATATCGTTTTCCCGACCAGTCTTTCTTCGGACGATATTTCAAGAAACACACGGGAATGTCACCCAAGGAGTACAGAGCAAAGAAGAACTGAGGTATGAGCATGCATTTATCCCCTTCTCCTCTGCCTCTTTAGTATTTTTTTAGTATATTTGTCAGACACTAATTTAATCAGTTCAATACCATGAGAAAACTTACACACATGCTCCTTGCAGGCACTCTCATCCTGGCCTGCTCTTCATGCGGAGTAGAAACAACAGCCAACTATCAAGTCATTCCCCTGCCCCAGGAGGTTGCCTTGAGTCAGGAATCCCCCTTCAACCTGAATGACGGTACCATCATCGCCTACCCCGAACACAATGAACTTTTGAAACGCAATGCCGAGTTTTTGGCCGAATACATCAGCCAGTCCACCGGCCACACCCTCCAGACAGAAGCCCTTGCCCCGGGGAGCGAAGCGCCCAAAGGCGCCATCACATTGGGACTGGATCCGGCCATCGGCAACCGGGAAGGCTATGTGCTGACCGTCAAAGCCGACCGGGTGACCCTAAACGGACAGACCGAGAACGGGGTGTTCTACGGTATACAAACCCTGCGTAAATCAATCCCCGCCGAAACCAAAGCCACCTCTATCCTATTGCCTGCCGGCAGCATCCAGGATGAACCCCGCTTCAGCTACCGGGGCATGCACCTCGATGTGGGCCGCCACTTCTTTCCCATTGAGTTCGTAAAAAAATACATAGACTTGCTGGCACTTCACAATATGAATACCTTCCACTGGCACCTCACCGAAGACCAAGGCTGGAGAATAGAAATAAAGAAGTATCCCAAGCTGACGGAAATTGGCGCCTGGCGCGACCGTACCGTTATCGGCCGGAACACCGAAGAGTATGACAACACCCGGTATGGCGGTTTCTATACGCAGGAGCAAGCCAAAGAAATCGTAAAATATGCCGGGGAGCGCTATATCACGGTCATCCCCGAAGTAGACCTGCCCGGACACATGCTTGCCGCACTGGCCGCCTATCCCGAAATGGGATGTACCGGTGGACCGTATGAAGTGTGCCCACGTTGGGGCGTATTCGAAGATGTGCTGTGCATCGGCAACGAAAAGTCCATGCAGTTCCTCGAAGATGTCATGGCCGAAATCATTGACATATTCCCTTCCAAATACATCCACATCGGCGGTGACGAAGCTCCCCGCACCCGTTGGGAAAAGTGTCCCAAATGCCAGGCACGTATCAGAACCGAAAAATTGAAAGCCGACAAGAACCATACTGCCGAAGACCGTCTGCAGAGCTATTGTATGACACGTATCGAAAAGCTCCTCAATAGTAAAGGACGCCAGATTATCGGCTGGGATGAGATTCTGGAAGGCGACGTCGCCCCCAACGCAACTGTTATGTCATGGCGTGGCTCGGCAGGAGGAATCAAGGCGGCCCAACTGGGACACGACGTGATAATGACACCCAATGACTATTGCTACTTTGATTATTACCAAAGTGAGGATACCCGGCACGAACCATTTGCCATCGGAGGCTTTGTCCCATTGGAGAAAGTATACAGTCTGAATCCTACCGCCTCACTGACCGAAGAACAAGCCAAGCACATACTCGGCACACAAGCCAACCTTTGGACAGAATACATCCCGACCAGCGAACAGGTAGAGTATATGGTTCTCCCCCGTATGGCCGCCCTTGCCGAAGTACAATGGACACAACTGGAAAAGAAAGATTATACAAACTTCACTACCCGACTGGCCGGACTCATCGGCCTCTACCGGAGAGACGGGCTCAACTACCGGGAACCCTTCCGACAGCAGGCAGACTCCACAGCGACCGAGAAGAAGTAATCAGAACTGGAAATAGATAAACGGCTGTATCTCCGAACTTTTCATCTGAATGACCAGATAGATTACAGCAAGCATCAGTACCGCCTTTCCCAACAAGGGGAGGCGGATTACTGTTTTTGTGCAAGCACGTTCCCAACTGTCGGGCACAAAATGCAGCAGATAGCCCAATGCCATCAGTGCAAACACTTCCCAATAACCCTCTACCAGCTGCGGGAAGAGTTGCGGACGGAAAGTAGTGAATATCTGCTTCAGCATATCCATTGATGTGGAGAACTCCGCATTACGGAAGAATATCCAGCAGAAACAAACAAAATGGAAAGTGACAAGCACTCCGAAGAAGCGGTGGATGCCATGGCTCTCCGTCCCCTTCTTACGCCCGGTAAGCGTCATCCAGAACTTATGGGCTGCAAGCGCAACGCCATGCATCATTCCCCAAAGTACAAAATTCCACGAAGCGCCATGCCACAAGCCGCCCAGGAACATGGTAATGATGAGATTGGCATATTGGCGGATTTTCCCCTTCCGGTTGCCTCCCAAAGAAATATAAAGGTAATCGCGCAACCAGCTGGAAAGCGAAATATGCCACCGCCTCCAAAATTCCGTAATGGAAGCGGACTTATAAGGGGAATCGAAATTGATATTGAAATGGAAGCCCAGCAACAAGGCAATGCCGATAGCCATATCACTGTAACCGGAGAAGTCGCAATAAATCTGCAAGGCATAGCCATAAACACCTATCAGATTCTCCACCCCCGAATAAAGAGTAGGATTATCAAAAATACGCTCTACAAAGTTAACGCTGATATAGTCCGATATAACCGCTTTCTTGAAGAGCCCACTCACGATGAGGAAGATTCCACGTCCGAACATCTCATTGGAGACAAACAGCGGGCGGCGGATTTGCGGAATGAAATCACGGGCACGTACAATAGGACCCGCCACCAACTGGGGAAAGAAAGAAACATAAAAAGCATAATCCAACAAACTGGTCAGAGGCGTTATCTGGCGACGGTACACATCTATCGTATAGCTCAACGACTGAAAAGTGAAAAAAGAGATGCCCACCGGAAGGAAAATATCCATTGTCGTGAACGTGCCTCCCGTCAGCGAGGCAAAAGTTTCGCCCAGAAAATTGGTGTACTTGAAGTAACACAACAATCCCAAATTGATGAACAGACTCAACACAACCCATGCCTTACGTAGCCAGGGAATAGCCTCGCGTGCCATCAAGCGTGCAATGAAAAAGTCACAGACCGTCACCAGTCCAAGCAGGAAGAAATAAGTGCCACTACTTTTATAATAGAAGTAATAGGAAAACAAGGTGACAAACAGCAAACGCGCCGTCGTCCGGCGTTGCAACAACAGATAAACCAATATAAAAGCGACAAACAGCCAGAGGAAAATACCACTGCTGAATATCATCGGGGCTTGCGGGTCATAAGTGAAGACATCGCGCAAACGGTCCAAGTCTATATTCAATCCGGATAAAAATTCGTCAATATTCCACATAATCGTTATAAGCTTTTAACAAGGCCTGGTAGAACAGCTCGCCTTGCAGGCGGTAACCGTCCGGCAAATAGTGTACATGGTCCGGACGCATCAATCCGGCTTCCTGCCAGTTGAGGCAGGCACGGTGGGTACCGCCAAGTATTTCGTACATGTCCCATACCGCCAATCCGTTTTCATCGGCATAGCAGCGGATAGTCTGCACGGCAACGGCAGTACGCGGATTAATCTTATAGGTCCGACGACGGCGACGCTGCCGGAAACTCTCGTAAGAGCCCGGAGGAGTGGTCATCAACATCGGTACATTCGGCAGTTTCTCGCGAAGCATGCGTACAAGGTCGTCCATCTGGCGATAGTGCAGCATTGTATTGTAACGGCGGTTATGGCTTTCGTTCGTCCCGAAGGAAAGAATAAGCAGGTCGGGATGCAGAGCCGCAATATCAGCAATACGGTCCGGACGGGTGAAAGTAGTACAAAATGCACCGTTGATACCTACATCGGTATAAGAGACTGCCCCGAAAGTGTCCTGCATCAACGCACCGGTGGTACGGGGGAAGATATGGCCGCGTATATGGCTGTCGCCCACATGTACGATGCGAAGCGTATCAGCGGAAGCGCCCAGCCGAGACAGACGCAACTTCTCCCAGAAAGGATTAAGAATACCCAGACTGTCGGTAAGTACATTCTCCTTCATTTGCCGGAATGCGGCGGGAAAAGTTATCAAAGGGACAGACACCGTATCCGTACGTTGGGAATAGAGGCAGAGAGTATCACAATCCGCTCCACCGGCATGACACGAAAGGCTGCCTGGCAATACATCTTGTGCATGGAGCGGCCGTATCGCCGCAATCAGCACCAGCACCGCGCAGCAAATCGTACATCGTAAATCGTACAATCGTGAATCCTCCTTATGGCTCCTCTTCATAGTAGGCCCTCCTTCTGTCATACTGTTCCTTGCCATAAATCAAAGACTCATAAAGTAATCCCGCAAGATGCTTTCCACCACGGAAGTTGATGTGCGTATAATCATAATTGGCCAATGACGGCTTGGCATGCACCATGTCTGCCATACTGCCTTCCCCACCCATAGCCTCGAACATGTTCCAGAAAGCGACAGCCTCATCCGCCGCCAAATTCTGTTGATAACGAACCAGATTCTTGATGCCAGGCATGGTACGCAGCTCCCCTTCTTCGGTCTTATAGTCCCTATCGCCCACGCTGACTATGAGGATGGCTGCTTGCGGAAAGGCCTCCTTGAGATGCTGCACCGTTGTCTGCATGCCGGCAATGTACTTGTCGTAATTCCGTCCGCGCTCTGTAGCCACATTCAGTCCGTACTGCAGGATTATCAAATCGTAAGGACGCTGTTCATTGAACTCACGCATCATCCACACGGGAACAGAGCGGAGGGAAAGGCCGGAGCTGCCACGCAGTGAGAAGTTATCCAGCACAATGCCGGAAGTACCGTCCATGGCAAGGCCATAAAACAAGGTGGAGTCCGCACTTTCCACCGTCCAACGGACAGAACCGATATTTCCCTCTACCGTCATCTCCTGCAAATCATCAATCGGCTCAAAAGTCTCGGTAGTTGCTTCGCCACGATTGACGCGGACAGAAAGGGTGGTTGTGCCACGGTTATAGAAAAAAATACTGGCACGCTGGCAAGTATCCAGACGGGAGGCATAGTTCTTCTGCCCCCGCAGTTCCACATAAGCACCGGTATTCGGAATAAAGTAATGTCCGGAGACTCCCAGCTTGCTACGGTCAAAGAACACGGAGTCCATGACAGAATGACTCTGCCATCCGCTGAAGGAATGACGCACTGTAGGACGGAAGCCACTGGTCATGGACGTAATGGTGACAAAACCTACTCCGCAACCGCCATATTTCTGCTGAAGCATCTCGCGTAAATCAGCCGTCAGAATATCCGCTTCGATAAAGGAGTCGCCGAAGTAGGCGATACGAACCGGACGGGGTGCTTTGGCAAGCTCGTCGAGCGCCTGATAGAACCGCGTCATGCCACGCATGGTAGAATCGCTGTAATCTTCAATGCACGTCATGCCCGCACGGCAGGTGTCCACAAAGGCGGGCTTCACCTTCGGGGGCGGAGGCAGCAGGCTGTCCGGCTCACTCACCGGCTTGGAAGGACGACGCACGTCCCCCAAGATATCCACACGCCTCAGCACACGGCCACCCATCGTAATACTTGGCAACAGATGCATCAGCAACAATGCACCCCATACGATAAACGCCAACAGACCCGTATATTTCAATGAATTCTTTTCCATACCTAATGTGGCCGCAAAGATATAGATATAGGTTGAAAAAATCTCTCCGGACAAAAAAGAATTATCCCCAAAGAAACAAGATTTTTTCTCCGGGGATAACGGTTATAGACAGAGCAGACCCGATTAAATGGTCTGTTCGATATTCCAAACAAAAGCACGGAGTCCGAGTTGCTCGGTCTCCTTGTCCATCCGGTGGAGCGCTTCGAGCAACGGAGCCACCTTAGCCTCATCTATGATAGTGATGATGGCGGAACACATACTGGGCCAGGCATGGCTGCCATAGTGCGGTTCCCCCGTCTTACTGCCACGCCCCTGTACTTGCTGCCAATAGCTGAAGCCGCGGCAGTTGTGGCGGTCAAGCAATGCCATGATACGTTCAAAGAACGCTTGGTCGAATGTTATAAATACTGATTTCACGCTATATAATGTTTAGTGATTAATGTTTAATGATTAACGGATAATGATTAATCATTGTTTACGTGGTTTCGTCATCTTCTCCTTATGCAACTGGTAATAATCATTCAGCTCACGGTCTTTCTTAATCTTCTTACGCGTGCGGCGGATACCAACACCTGCAAACGAGCAATAGAGTACGGGGACAAGAATCAATGTCAGAATGGTAGATACCGTCAGACCGCCAATTACGGCAACACCCAACGGACGCCACATCTCGGCACCTTCACCCTGCCCTACAGCCATCGGCACCATACCGAGGATAGTGGTCAGTGTAGTCATTAATACCGGACGCAAACGGCTGCGGCCTGCCGTGACTACAGAGTGAAGCACCGCTTGACCACGTTCGCGGCAAAGCGTGATGTAGTCGATGAGTACGATACCGTTCTTCACCACAATACCAATCAACATGATTCCACCCAAAAGCGACATCACATTCAAATTGGTTCCCGTAAAGAATAATGCCATCAACACACCGCTGAATGCAAATGGAATGGAAAACATGATGATGAACGGATAACTCAAAGACTCAAACTGAGCTGCCATCACAATGAATACGAGAATAACAATCAATACAGCCAGCGTTCCCAAGTCGGAGAATGAATCCTGTTGGTCCTCATACGAACCCGAAATCTGGATAGAAACACCACTTGGTAGGTCCATCTTATCAATTATAGCATTACCATCGGCCACCACATCGCCCAAAGGTGCTCCCGAAATAACCGCAGATACAGTAACAATACGCTCACGGTCTTTACGTTCGATGGTAGGAGGAGCAGAACGCTCGACTACTTTGCCGAGGTCTTTCACGCGGATACCCTCACCGGAAGGCGTATAAATAAGGATGTTCTCCAAATCTTCAATCTTTGTACGGAATTCGGGAGCGTAACGCACACGGATGTCGTACTCGTCACCATCTTCGCGATAATAAGATGCCAAAGCACCATTTACACGATTACGCAGATAGTTGGAGGCAGTAGAAAGATTCAAGCCATGCAATGCCAGCTTCTCACGGTCAAAGTCCACCTGATATTCGGGCTGATAATCCTGACGGCTGATGTTCACTTCACTCACACCTTTCACCTGCAACAATTTCTCTTTCAGTTCGGCTGACACTTTGTCCGTAGCGGTGAAGTCGTAACCATAAACCTCAAAGTCGGCACTTGCCTGGGCGCTCATGCCGCCTGTGCTACCGCCCAGAATAACCTGCGCCTTATCCAATTCAGGATACCCCTTCAAGTCCTCACGCATTTCGTCGCAAACGGTTTCCAGTGTCACGTCACGGTCTCCCGGACTCACCAGACTGATATTGAAACTAATGATATGACTACCGTTGTCCTGCATGGAAGCAAACGTATTGTCAGAGTCCGCCTGCCCCACAGTGTAGTTGCAAACTTTCATCATATCTCCGTAGCGCGTCATCCACTTGTTTGTCAGTTCCGAAGCCAACGCTTCCGCACGCTCCACACGGGCCCCGATGGGCAACTGAAGGTTGATACCGATGCGGCTATTGTCTGCTGCCGGGAAGAACTCGGTACCGATGTACTTGGCACAGAACAGACTTGCCACAAAGAATGCGGCACAGCCTGCCATAACCGTCAGACGATGGCGCACAGCCCAGTTCAACCGGTTCTGATACCACACGTCAAGACCGTCCAGCGCACGCTGAATCGGCGTATAGAGCGTAAGGAACATCTTACTCTGCTTTTTCTGCAAACGCAGAAGCTGCGCACACATCATCGGGGTGAATGACAAGGCTGAAACTGTGGAAACCGTCATAATCACACACATCATCCATCCCAACTGACGGAATAACACACCGGACATACCACTTACCATCGTCAATGGGAAGAATACCGCAATCATAGTTAGCGTAGATGCAATTACGGAGATGGCCACCTCGTTCGTGGCATGTATCGCTGCCTGCTTCGGTTCGGAACCCCGTTCAATATGGGTCGTTACATTCTCGAGTACCACAATGGCGTCGTCCACCACGTTACCAATAGCAATAGAGAGACAAGAGAGCGAGATGATATTCAGTGAACCGCCGTCGATGATACCCAGATAGATGAACGAGGCAACCAATGACATCGGTATGGTGATACAGATGATGACCGTGGCACGCCAACGCCCCAAAAAAACGAACACCACCAAGATAACGAACAGCATAGCGTACATAATGGTTTCCTCCAAGCTGTCTATCGTATTCAAGATGTTATCGGAAGTATTGACAATGATCCCCAGCTTCACATCGCTCGGCAGTGACTTCTGCAACTGTGGCAACATATCAATTACCTTCTGCGAAATGGCTACAGAATTGGCACCCGATTGTTTCTGCACCACAATCATAGCGCCCTGCACACCGTTGCTATACGTCTTCTGTGCACGTTCCTCCACAGAGTCCACAACTTTTGCCACATCGCGCAGATAGACGGAAGCACCGTTGTGCGTACCTACCACGATGTTCTCCATCTCTTTGGGATCCTTGAACTCACCTTCCACACGCAGCGAATAGGTATTGCTACCCACATCGAACGTACCGCCCGGCGTATTCCGGTTTTCGGCACTGATAATAGAGCTGATAGTTTCTACAGAAAGGTTGTAGGCATCCAGTTTATTGGGGTCGCAATATACATTGACCTCACGCTTGGGGGCACCCGAAATGGACACCGTACCCACACCGGGCACACGCGCCAAGGGATTCGCCACGTTGTCATCCAATATTTTGTAAAGAGCCGGCTGGCTCTCCTCTGCCTGCACGGAGAGCAGCAGGATAGGAATCATGTCCGTACTGAACTTGAAGATGATGGGAGTTTCGACCTCATCGGGCAGCATGGAGCTCACCATGTCCAGTTTATCACGCACGTCGTTCGTCAGCACGTCTATGTCATATCCATACTCAAACTCCAGCGTAATCACGGAAATATTCTCCGACGAACGGGAAGTGATATGCTTCAAGTTGCTGACCGAATTCAGCACGTTTTCCAACGGACGGGTCACGTTATTCTCGATGTCCGAGGCACTGGCACCCTGATAGGTCGTCATCACCATAATGGTGTTGGTCTCGATGTCCGGATAAAGGTCTACCGGCAATTTCGACAGAGAGAACAGACCAAATATAGCCACTGCCAGGAAGCAGAGCGAGGTCATAATCGGTTTCTTAACCGCTCCTTCGTATAAACTCATAAGATTAATTCTTTAATTTGCCAATGTGCTAATATGCTAATTGGCTGCGCAATGTAGCTACATCGGCACATTAGCATATTATCACATTACCACATTACCATATTATTTTTCTACCTCGACTTCCACACCATCGGCTAATTTAGACTGCCCAGCAATAACAACTTGAGAGTTATTGTCTACACCGGAAATCAACTCATACTCCGTATCCATACGACGGCCAAGCTCTACCTTATTATAAGACACCTTGCCGTCCTTGTAGACATAGACATAGCGGTCGCCTGAACCGGCACGCTTCACAATGGCCAGGTCGGGAACAACCACGTGGTCCTGTGTTCCGAAGTTCAGCGTGGCGCGGGCAAACATTCCCGGACGTACGCGCTGATCACGGTTGACAAGCTGTATCTCTACCGGGAAAGTACGGGTAGCCGGGTCGATGGTAGGATAAACAAGGCTGATTTTGCCTTCGAACTCCTCGTCACCATAGACATCTACTTTCACGGATACGGGAGCGCCCTTCTTCACTTTGGTAAAGTAGCCTTCGGATACGTTGATGTATAGTTTTACCGGAGTGATTTGCTCCACTACCAGTACCGGTTCTCCACCGCTATACATATCTCCGTTATCGTAATTGCGTGCCGTCACCACCCCGTTAATGGGACTGAGCAACGAGGTGTTCTCCAAGAGATTCTTATAGGAAGTCTCACGGATGTCGAGATTCATCTTGGCGGTATCCCACTCCGACTTGGAGGCACCGCCTACCTTATACAACTCGTCAATACGCTTGAACTCTATCTGCTGGTTGTCCAACTGATATTTTATCTGCTTCAGATTGGCAGCATCCATGCTGACCAGCTTCTGGCCTTTCGACACGCGGTCGCCCACCTCCACAAAGATGCGGTCTATACGCACCGGAGAAGAGGGAGCAATATTGTTTTTTACTTCGGCTTCCACCGTAGCGGTGTATTCCTGAATCTGTTCCACGGGACGGGACGACACCTCGGCCAGTTTCACCCTCGGCTTCTCGTCCACCTTCTCAGCAGCAGCTTTATCACTACCTCCGCTACATGCCCCCAACATGGCAACAACCAGCAGGGCCATCCATTGAAAACCTTTTTTCATATCGTTGTTCTTATTTCTATTCTTCATTCTTAGTTCTTCATTCTTCGTTCTCTGCAATATAATCCTTTCCCAGCACTTGGTCAAGGTCAGCCTTCGCTACCAGATAATCATAGATGGACTGATTGTAAGTCAGTTCAGCCTCCGTAAGCTGCACTTGTGATGTGTTCAGTTCCAACACCGTACCTTTGCCTACCTCATAGCGTTTACCGGCAATCTGCACAGCTTTCTGTGCCTGCATCACATTCTCGCGGTTGCTGACAACCTGCTCGGAACTGGCAGCCATGTTGTTCTGGTAGCTGGTAATCTGCATGTTCAGCTTTCGCTCTGTGTCCAGACGGTTCTGCTCCAACTGACGTATCTGAATACGGTTGGACTTGAGCTTGGTGAAATTGCTTGCCTTATACAAAGGAATACTCAGCGTAAACATCAGTGCGGAACTTCCGCTCCAATTATAATCGAGGATGTTCCAATCCTCGTTGTAGAGTGACTGGTACTGGTAAGAATAGTTCATACCCAAAGTAGGCATGAAGTTGGCACGGAGTGACTTGATGTTCTGATTGAGCATCTTCCGGTTCAAGTCCAACTGCTTCATCGTCGTATTATTGTTCAGATTGGCAGCGGGCTGATTCAGTTCATTGGCAAACAGCTCCGTCTCATAGTTGCCGAGATTGTCGGCAATCTCTATATCCACATCGGCCGTTACCCCCATCAGTACCTTCAACTGCAACTTGGACAACGTCACGGCATTACCCGCCGAAATCACATTCGGCTTAATGCTGCGCATCTGCACCTCGGCACTGATTTTATCGAACTCACTGACGGCACCCTGCTGATACTTGGCATTGACAATGTTGTAGTTGTCTTCCGCCAGCTTATAGCTCTTCTGCAACACATCGTAGGAGTCTTGCGTCAGCATCAGCTGATAGTAACCCTTAGTTACCTGGTTCACCAAGTCCAGCTTAGAAGCCCGTGACTTTTCCACAGCCAGTTCAATGTCTGTCTTCGTCATCGACATGGCCTTATATACGCTAGGGGCGAATATGGGCAAACTGATATTCAGCACCCCGCTTACCGTATTCGAATTGTCCATACCCATCTTGAACGACTGTCCGCCAAGATTCATCTGTGCCGCACTGATGGTATGATTCCACGTACCGTCAATGCTTGCCTGCGGAAGCAAGTTCTGCCAGGTCTCCTTGTGAGTCACTTTCTTCAAAGCAATTTCTTCCTCCGCCACCTTTATGGTAGGATTGTCGCTTAAAGCAATCTCCAAGGCACGGTCAAGGGTCAGGGTCAGGGTATCCTTTGCCTCTTGTGCGCGCACATAGCCGCCGGCATACAGCACAGCAACTGCCAACAGTAGTGCTCTTCCTACCCAAAATCTCTGCATCTTCATAAATCAAAAATAGATTATTTATTAAAACTACTCCTTCGTTTCATCCGGCTTTACCTGATTCTTGCGATATTCGCAGATAAAGTCCTCCAGGACACGGGCACCCTTCTCCGTAGAGATACCGCGCAAGAAAGTGAACATGATAGATTCGTACACTTCAAGGAAAGAATACTCATTGCAGATGTCCGAATTCATCAGCAAATCGAGCTGGTCGCGCACGAGCAGATTGATAATGGCGAAATTCACATCATCACGAAAAATGCCTTGCTTCACGCCCTCTTTGAAGAAGTTCACTGTATCTTCCGAGCTCCGGTTCCGATTGTTCTTCATCAGCTGATAAGCCTTGGGATATTTCTTGATATCCTCAAAAAACTTCTTGTTCGTGGCATGAAAACGCTCTATGCTCCACTGATAACATCTCAACAAAACTTCCAATACGTTACTGGAAGTCTCTATTACTCCTTTCACAAAAATATCACCATCCTTCTGGGACTTCAGGATACATTCTTCCAACAAGGTTTCCTTGTCCGGAAAAACTTCGTAGAGAGTGCGCTTAGAGATACCCAAAGATGCGGCAATCTCATCCATCGTGATACTTTTTATTCCATTTGTTGTAAATAATTCTACGGCGGCCAGAATGATACGTTCCCTCAGTTCCACCCGTGATGTTGAATGCTTCGTGTGTTCGCCCATTTTTCTTCCCTTTCTAAACTAAAACTATTTTTATTCATTATCGGAATAAAACGGGACAAATATAGAAAGAAAACTCAATTCGCCAATTAAGTTTCCTTTCTTATTGTTAACAGATTAATAATTATTATGTTTCTGGCAGATTTATTGGGAAGTTCCTAATAATCAAACTTTGTCCGGTTGAGGAAAGCGACTGTCTTATGGATTTCCTTATACATCACGATGTCTTCCTTCACAAAAGGGACTTCCTTGCGATATTCGTGCAGGAAACGCTCCAGAACGGGAGAAGTCTTTGCCGGACGGCGGAAGTCGATGCCTTGAGCGGCATTCATCAGTTCGATGGCAAGGATATGCTCCAGATTGTCCATAATGCGATAAAGCTTAGTAGCTGCATTGGCACCCATGCTGACATGGTCTTCCTGCCCGTTGGAGGAAACGATGGAGTCGCTGCTGGCGGCATAGCAGTACATCTTATTCTGGCTTACCATAGACGCGGCAGCATATTGCGGAATCATGAAACCGGAGTTCAGACCGGGATTGGCCACAAGGAATTCCGGAAGTCCACGCAGCCCCATGATAAGCTGGGCGATGCGCCGCTCGGATATATTGCCCAGCTCTGCCAGGGCAATGCCGAGAAAGTCGTAGGAAATGGCAAGCGGCTGGCCGTGGAAGTTACCGCCCGAGATGATACGGTCCTCATCGGGGAAGATGGTGGGATTGTCCGTCACAGAATTGATTTCCGTCAGCAGGACGGAAGCCACGTAACGGATGGCGTCTTTCGTGGCCCCATGCACCTGAGGGATGCAACGGAACGAATAAGGGTCTTGTACATGCTGCTTGGGACGGGCTATCAGCTCGCTGCCTTCCAATAGTTTGCGGAAGTTGGCACCCGTTTCTATCTGGCCCTTGTGTGGACGAATCTGCTGGATACAGTCCATAAACGGATCTATACGCCCGTCGAAAGCTTCCAGGGAGAGGGCGGCAATCAAGTCGGCTTTCTTGGAGAGACGGAAGGCTTTGAGAAGAGCAAAGACACCGTTGGCACTCATAAACTGGGTGCCGTTGAGTAATGCCAATCCCTCTTTACTCATCAGCTTCACCGGTTCCCAACCGAACTCGTCGAGCACACTGATAGCCTCGCGCTTCTTTCCTTTATAATAGACATCGCCCACACCGATAAGCGGCAGGAAGAGGTTGGCCAGAGGAGCCAGGTCGCCGGAGGCGCCCAGTGAGCCACGGTCATAAACGATAGGCATCACGTCGTTATTGAAGAAATCGAGGATGCGCTGCACGGTGATGACCTGCACACCGCTATGCCCCAAAGAGAGAGCATGCGCCTTGAGCAACATCATCAGTTTGATGATGACCGGGCGTATCTCCTCGCCCACACTGCAAGCATGGCTCTTGATGAGATTTTCCTGCAAGGTGCCCAGCTCGTCCGACGAAATGCTCTTACTGCACAACGAGCCGAAACCGGTGGTAATGCCATACAAGGGTTCTTCCGACTCCGCAATCTTCTTGTCCAGATAATCGCGGCACTTCTGTATCCGCAGCTTGGCTTCCGGAGCCAGCTCCAGTTTCAGATTTTCATTGATGATACGTTCGATGAGGTCGAAGGTCAACTCACCGGAACCTACATAATAGACATTCTTCATACTTTCAGCTCTTGATTGATTTCGTCCAACAATTCCTTTTCTTTCGCACAAGCCAAGTGTTCCAATTCGTCGGCTTCACTTTGGAGCTTGGACACAAACTCCTTGTCCTTCAGCGAACCCAGGTTGATGCGTACATTCATCAGTGCGCCCAGCACAGCCGAACGGGCAGACATCATGGCCACACAAGCATCCGTAACGGCATTGCGGTTGCCCAGGCGAGCTACATCCATGATAACCGTCATCAGCTCATACGCATTGCGTGCCACCTGCATGGGAACAAGGGCGGCAAACTTGGTAGCCTCCTGGATGGCAGTACTGCGCGCCGCCTTTTCCTCATCCGTAGCTTTCGGCATCTTGAAGCAGGCAAACACCTTGTCGTAGGCTTCAGAGTCGCGGTCTATATCTTCTACAAAAGCCCCCTTTTGCTGCAAGGCAACTCCGGAGATATGGCGCATCAGCTCTTCGTGAAGTTCATAACCTTTCTTACCGATGGTGAGGTTAGCAACCATAGCGGCAAGAGCAGAAGCAATAGCACCGTTCAAAGCGGCAATACTACCGCCACCGGGGACGGGATCGCTACCCGCCACTTTATTCAAAAATTCCTTTACTGTCAAATCAACTAACATGATATTAAATATTAAAGATTAAGGATTAAGAGGGGATATCAGCACTTCTTAAAGTACAGGATAAAGCACTCCCCCCTTTATGGTGGTATTGACACAATTCATACCTACATAATAAGGTAAAAAGTGATAATTATCCGTATTGAGCACTACGAAGTTTCCTTTCTTACCCACCTCGATACTACCAATGCTGTCCGCACGGTTCAGAGCGGCCGCACCGTTCAAGGTCAGAGCAGTGATGGCCTCTTCAATACTCATTTTCATATAAATGCACGCCAAGGCAAATGTCAGGGGGATGGAACCGGAGAAACAACTGCCCGGATTGAGGTCGGTGGCAAGGGCCACGGCACAACCAGCATCAATCATTTCGCGCCCACGAGCATAGGGTTCCTTCAAAGCAAAGGCTGTCAGCGGAAGAAGGGTCGCCACAACTCCCTTGTCGGCCATGGCGCGGATGTCCGCATCCGAAGCATGCAGCAGATGGTCGGCAGAGACGGCAGAAAGTTCAGCAGCCAGTCCGGCACCCCCTAATGGTACAATCTCGTCGGCATGGAGTTTCAAGGCAAGTCCCATTTCCTTGGCTGCCAGCAAAAGGCGACGGGACTGCTCGATGGAGAAAACGCCCTGCTCACAGAAGACATCGCAGAACTCTGCCAAATTATTATGAACCACTACGGGCATCACTTCGCGGATAATGTAGTCCACGTACTCGTCCGTCTGTCCGTTGTATTCTGCAGGCACAGCATGTGCACCGAGAAAAGTGGAGACAACGTCTACACGCTTGTGCTCGTCATTATTAAGGCTACGCATCACCCGAAGCTGCAGGAGCTCGGTTTCCTTGTCCAGACCGTAGCCGCTCTTTCCCTCTACGGTAGTCACTCCCATAGCACTCATCTGCTTCAGAAAGCCCTCCGCCTTGCTGCGCAGCTGGATGAAATTACATGCACGGGTAGCTTTCACCGTACTCACGATGCCTCCTCCACGTTCCATGATGGACATGTAACTCTCTCCCTTCAAACGCCAGGAGAACTCCTCGGCACGCTCGCCACCAAACACAAAATGTGTGTGTGAGTCCACAAAGCCGGGTAGCAGACACTTGCCGCAGGCATTGTAATGCCAGTAGTGCTGATAATAGCCGTCACGCTCCTCTCCACGGTTAGGTCCGACGTAGGTGATGATGCCATCGGTCACTTCCACCGTAGCATTGTCGATGATGCTCAGTTGCTCCATCTCCTTGCCGCAACGGGCAGAAAAGCCGAGGGGGGTCACTACACGGGTATTGAATATAATAAGGTTTTCTGTCATAAAGCCTCTCTCCTAACCCCTCCCCCGTAGGGAGGGGAATTAAGTTAGTACTATTTAATTCGGTTACATTCGTGCTTCTAAGACTTGCTCCATGGAGAAGTTCTCCAATCCCAGATAGTAGGACGCTGTATCTATCAAGGCCTCCATCGGCACCAGACCGATAATCTCACTGCCCACAATACTGACGCCGTAGCGGCGGGCTTCCACACGCACCAGTTCGAAAGCACGGTAGAGGGCGGTGCGGGTATAGTCCGTCATGTTGATGGATACCTGCGTGATGCCGCGGTCCTTCAACTCCACTCCCATTGCCTTGCAATAACGCAGTCCTCCGCCGATGAAACGGATTTTCTTAGCGATGTCATGGGCTATCTCCAGACTGGGGGTATTGAGGTTGATGTTATAGGCCACCAAAGGCATGCGGGCACCGATAGCCACTGTGCCTGCGGTGGGATGACGTTCGGCCAGTCCGAAGTCGGGATGCCATTCCGGTTGCTTTATCTTCTCGGCCATACCTTCGAACTCCCCTTTACGGACAGCAGCCAAATTCTCCCGATGAGGGGCAGAAGCAGACTTTTCATATAAGAAGACGGGAAGATTGTAACGTTTTGCAACCTCCTTGCCCACTTCTTTCGAGAGGGCAACGGCTTCTTCCATCGTCACATTCCGGATGGGGATAAAAGGTACTACATCTACAGCACCCATACGAGGATGCTGTCCCTGATGGTGATTGAGGTCTATCAGCTCTACCGCCACGCCGATAGCTTCGAGCACAGCATCACGAAGCGGTTCCGGCTCGCCCACTACGGTCACCACAAGGCGGTTGTGGTCTTCATCGTTACTGTAATCCAACAGTTTCACACCTTGTTTGCCCCGAAAAGGAGCTACTATCTTATCTATCTTCTGCAAATCGCGCCCTTCGCTGAAATTGGGGACGCATTCCATAATCTTATTCATAATGCTCTTTAAAAAAAAATATATATACTCTGATTTTTCAGACGCAGATGACGCGAATTCTTTTTATCGGAATACAGAGACGTCGGGATTCTTTTGAAAGAAAAAATCCGCGTTATCCGCGTCTAAAAAATGAAATCATCACTTTACTTACTCCTTCACCACTTTCTGCACCAACTTCTCATCAGCCACATACGGCATCGTGATATGATAGCCGTCTGCATGCGTACGGTTAAACTCCTCGCTCGTCTCCATGGCATGCGGATTGCGTGCCCACGAACGGCGGGCCACACCACCCATCACATCCCACAACATAGCGGAACGCAGGATTTCGTCTACCCGGTCACTGCCGTCGCACACCATGCCGAAACCGCCGTTGATGGCTTTTCCGATACCTACGCCACCTCCATTGTGCAAGGCCACCAAGCTCATACCACGCGCACAGTTTCCAGCAAAACACTGCACCGCCATATCTGCCATGACATTACTGCCGTCCTTGATATTGGATGTTTCACGGAATGGAGAGTCTGTACCGCTGACATCGTGATGGTCGCGTCCCAACATAATGGGGCCGACCTCTCCCTTACGCACCATTTCATTGAAGCGCAAAGCTATATTCATACGTCCCACGGCATCCTGATAAAGAATACGAGCCTGCGTGCCTACCACCAAGTTGTTTTTCTCCGCATCACGAATCCAATTGTAGTTATCCAAATCTTGCCCGCGACGTGTAGGGTCGATACATTCCATCGCCGCACGGTCGGTCTTCACCAAGTCTTCATGTTTTCCACTGAGGCACACCCAGCGGAACGGACCATAACCATAATCAAACAGTTCCGGTCCCATTATGTCTTCCACATAGCTGGGAAAGATGAAGCCGTTCTTATCATCTCCGTCCCGAGCAATTTCGCTCACACCGGCATCGTAGACGGCTTTCATGAAGGAGTTCCCATAATCGAAGAAGTACGTGCCGTGTTCCACCAGCCTTTTTATAGCCTTGAAATGACGCTCCAAGGAAGCATCCACCAGACACCGGAATTTCGACGGATTCTCGTGCAGCATATGGGTACGCTGCTCAAACGTCAGTCCGGCAGGACAGTAACCGCCCTCATAGGTGGCATGGCAGGAAGTCTGGTCGGAAAGTAAATCTATGTGCAACTGCTTCTGCACCGCATATTCCAGCAAATCGACGACATTGCCGTGATAGGCCACAGAAACCGGGCGACACTCGTCCATGGCTTGTCGAGCCAGCGAGAAGGCTTCTTCCAGAGAATCTGTAACGTGTCCCACCCAGCCCTGGGTATGGCGGGTTTCGATGCGGGAAGCATCCACCTCGGCAATGATTGCCGCCGCCCCTGCCATCTCGGCAGCTTTGGGCTGCGCACCGCTCATGCCTCCCAGACCGGAAGAAACAAACAAGCGTCCGCGCAAATCGCCATCTTGCGGAATGCCCAGTTTCAGACGGCCTGCATTCAGCAACGTATTGAACGTGCCGTGCACGATACCCTGCGGACCGATGTACATCCAGCCGCCGGCAGTCATCTGCCCGTAGTTGGCAACGCCCATCTGCATAGCGGTGTGCCAGTCCTTCTGATTATCATAGAGCCCCACCATCAGCGCATTGGTAATGATGACACGGGGCGCCTCGGGCTTGGACTTGAAAAGCCCCAACGGATGTCCGCTTTCGATGACCAGTGTCTGTTCGCGCGTCAACACTTCGAGGTACTGCTTGATGAGCCGGTATTGCATCCAGTTCTGGCAGACCTGTCCCGTCTCACCATAGGTAACTAATTCATACGGATAAAGGGCGATGTCGAAACAAAGATTATTGTCAATCATCACCTGGAATGCCTTGCCTTCAATGCAGTTCCCCTTGTATTCGTCGATGGGTTTCGCTTTGAGGTCGCCCTGCGGGCGGTAGCGGTAGCCATAGATACGTCCACGTGTACGCAGTTCTTCCATGAACTCCGGAGCGAGGGTTTCGTGCAGCTCTTTGGGGATGTAGCGCAAAGCGTTCTTCAATGCCGTAGCCGTCTGCGCAGGGGTAAGGGTGTAGCCACGGTCGGGTGCCCGCCGGATACCCTCGACAAAGGAAGGATAGGAAGGCAATGTTTTACTTAAGGTTATCTCCATGTCCTATAAAGATTAAGGATTCACAAAGTGTCAGCCCACAAGGGTTATATTTGCCGCAATATAGAAATAAATCCCGACATTCGCAACGGAATGCCGGGATTATTTATCTTTTAGTCAGAAACCAACAAAGAGGAATTCTATTTTAAAGCCATTTTATTGATTTTCATTACCTGATAGACACCTTCATAATCGGCGGCAAATCCGTCATCGGCTTTGCCCATATCGATTACTTCCAACTCTACGTATACCGGTTTTCCGTTTTTAACTCCTTTCGTCATATCATCATATTTTTGCATGAGTTCTCCGGTCTCATCCACAATCCAATAATCGGCAGAATCTCCTTCGGCTTTGAAGGAACGCACTTCATGGCCGACGACCAGCTCGCCTTTTACTGACAAAAGTTTCTTGGCAGGGGTAAGCACCGCGGCAGGTATTGTTTCTTGATTCAGTGCTTCATTGTTCCTGGCATATTTCAAGAGCAACTCTCCTCTTTTGAGAATCAGGCTGTCCTGCGTCAGTTTTTCTATTGTCAGCGTATCCGTGAAAGAAATATTCTGGTGATTGCCGATGCTGGTACCTGAAAGTAACAACCGGTTTCCTACTTTTTTCCATGCCTCATATTTCAAGGTGGCCATGTTAATGGAAGAGGCGCTTCCGTCCCCATCAAGAACGAAACCTTGTTGCATGCCGGGCATTCCCGGAACCGGCTCCACCCAGGAGCCTTCAATGGAGGCATTGTTGCAAGCACTCAAAGCAACCATGCCAAGAACAGCAGTTAAATCTCTCAATCTTTTCATGTCTCTTTTCTTTTTAAAACTATATTTCTAAACAAAGGAACTCTTGTATTTCCTCTATGTTCCTGCAAAAATAATGTTTTTACGGGAGCTTCCATATATTGAAGAGTCTTTTCACAAAACAAATTATGAATATTTATTTGGAAATTATTCAAGCTAGCATTACCTTTGCGCCGAAATTCAAAAAACGATATGAACCAGTCCTTAACTACAACATACAATACGCGCAATGCTGCATGGGGCAACAAGACCTTATGCGGCCATTTCATAGTGCACGTACATTGGTTCAGCGGATTCATTTAACTACCCTGCAATTTACATTTTACTATTTTGCACTTCCCTTACCGAGAAAAGGAGGGAGAAATGCCGTGTATGGGGTTTCCATTCGGAAAAACCGGACTAACCTATGTATTCACCAAAAAGAAGAAGAAAACTTATGTTTACAATTATATCTATCATGTTTATAGGAATCGGTATCGGATACCTGATGCGTAACGTACAAATGTTGCAAAAAGTGGAGAAAAGCGCCTCGCTCACCATCTTACTGCTGCTCTTTGTACTCGGTGTATCCATCGGTTCCAACCGTCTGATTGTTGACAATCTGGGAAGATTCGGGTGGCAGGCCGCCGTACTGGCCTCACTGAGCATTACAGGCAGCATGTTGGCCTCACTGATGGTGTTTCACCTATTTTTCAAGAAAGGAGAGAAGAGATGAAGGGAAGTTTGACGGTTGTTGCATTTTTCTGTGCCGGCTGCCTAATGGGAGTAGCCAATGATTTTCAGTTCGACCTGCACGACTTATCCATGTATGTGCTCTATGCATTGATGTTCCAGGTGGGCATCGGCATCGGGAGCAACAAGAAACTGAAGGAGCTGGTCAAGAGCCTGCGGCCCAAAATGCTTTTGGTGCCGATGGCCACCATTGTGGGAACGCTGTTGTTCTCTGCCTTCGCCAGTCTGCTGTTGAGCCAATGGAGTGTGTTCGACTGCATGGCGGTGGGTAGCGGATTTGCTTATTATTCGCTTTCCTCCATTCTGATTACGCAATTCAAGGAACCTTCCATAGGCCTGCAACTCGCCACGGAGCTGGGCACCATCGCCCTGCTTGCCAATATCTTCCGTGAAATGATGGCTTTGCTGGGTGCACCGCTCATCCGGAAATATTTCGGCAAACTGGCACCTATATCGGCGGCAGGGGTCAATTCAATGGATGTACTTCTACCCTCCATCACCCAATATTCCGGAAAGGACGTGATTCCTATCGCTATATTCCACGGAATATTAATTGATATGAGTGTACCGGTATTCGTATCCTTCTTCTGCAATCTGTAAACAGCAGGCCGAAAAGAGGGAGATAAGGCCTCATTGTATTCATACTGTAACAACGTGAACAACAGCGACTTCTCACTGCAAAGTGAGTGCATGCATTTTGCAGTGCCACTGCATACCTTTTGCAGCATCACTGCATACCTATTTGCAGTGATACTGCAACTGCTTTGCAGCGCGACTGCAACGGGTTTGCAGTGACGCTGCAAAAGGTGTGCAGTGACTTTGCAGCCGGTCACCAAGCTACCGCATACTCGTAGTGGTCGAACTTAGGCTTGGTGCCTATGCCTACCGCATTGAATACCCGGGCTATCCGCTGCTGTTCTTCGGGAGAGATAGGGCGCTCGCCCTTGCGGCAATGATAGTAATAGCGTTCGCAAGAGAAGCATCCCATCACGCGATGGCGCACGGTGAAAAGCAGCTTGGTGGGTACTTCGTCGAAAAGGCGTGTCATACCGCGGGCATAGTGCAGCTGCTCGCTGGAGCGGTAACGGGCACAAGTGGAGGACCCGGACAAGCTGCCGACATAAAAAGGATTCACCGCACGAACGGACTGTGGCTGGGGGCCTTCACTCTCGGACAACAGTTGTGCCGCTATCGCCCGCAGGCAGGAAGAGGCTTTGGGGCACTTTCCGTTACCCGCAAAGCAGTATTCGTACCCATCGGGCACGTCTTGCAATAATATCATCTTATTAATGATTAATGATTAGTGATTAATGGACGGAGTGCACGCAGATACTTGCCGATGACCTCCGCCGACTCGCTTGTTTCTTTCTCGAATTCGGCGTGCAGTGTCGGGTATCCGGCAAGCAATTGCATCATTCGCTCACGTCCCACGAACTCGGACTTTCCGGTTTCGGGATTCAGTTCGTAATAGACGCGGGCATGCACCAGTCCCGAAGCATTGATGGCGTCTCCCACTTCACCGCCCAATCGTGTGGCATCATCGGGAGTCATGGTACTGGTGGCTGCTTGTCCCACAGGCTGTGCACAGAAGTAAACCTTGCCGCCGAGCCACATGGCAGGTGCATACCACTGCCCGAAGCGATAACGCTTATAGCGCATCTTACGGCAATTGACATAAAGCGAGGTATCTACCCGTACAGCATAACAACGGGACTTCAAATAACGGCAAAGACCGGGATTGTCGTCTACCGTAATACGATAATCGGCACCGCCCATGAGGTAAATCTGGTTCTTTGTACGCTTCTCAATCTTCAGTGTGGTAACCGTATCGCCACGGTTCTCCACCAACTCTCTCAGATTGGAATACATTACCTGTTGCGCCCCCACCGGCAAAACCGCCAGCAACATCAGAACGCCTAACAACCAACTCTTCTTCATATCCCAACCTCCTCTTTTCTGAAACTTTGTTTTAGTGAGCGAAAGGTACATTTTTTATCGGAAGTAGACAAAAAATCGCGGAAAAAACAATTGGAAATGTATATCTTTGCCTTAAACTTAACATGTATGGAGCAAATAAATACGATAGATAAAATCAGCGCCGTCTACCGCAACACGGCAGAAGAGGCAAGACAAGAACTGAATAAAGTACAACAGAAGATTTACCGCATCGGCAGCCTGCGCCTGCTGCTATTTGTGGCAGGAGTAGTAGGAATTATCTATTTCTGGAGCGAGAGCTGGGGTATACTGGCCTGCATTGCCCTCATCACCCTACTGCCGTTCCTATTTTTAATGAAATACCACAACCGGCTGTTCCATCGCAAGGACTATCTGGAAAAGAAGATGGAAATCAACGAGCAGGAACTCGCCGCTCTGGATTACGATACGTCTTCTTTCGATGACGGCGAAGCATACATAGACCCCACCCATCTCTACACCTATGATTTGGATGTTTTCGGTCCGCATTCCCTTTTCCAGTACATCAACCGTACCTGCACACAGCCCGGGAAACACCGCCTCGCCCACTGGCTGGGGAAACATCTCGAGAGAAAGGAAGAAATCATCCGCCGACAAGAAGCCGTCAGTGAACTGGCTCCGGAACTGAAATTCCGTCAGCGCTTCCGTATCCTCGGCCTGCTGTACAAAGGAAAAGCCGCCGATGAAACAGAACTGTGCCAATGGGCGGAAAGTCCGAGCATCTTCCGGAGCCGGAAATTACTGCGCCTCCTGCCGGTACTGGTGACGGGAGCCAACCTCATCTGCCTCGCACTCGTCATGGCAGGAATTCTGTCCGCAAGTATCTACGGCATCATCTGGACCTGCTTCGTCATCGCCGGCTTCGGCTTCACTGGCAAAGTCACCAAGATGCAGGCCATCTATGGCAAAAAACTGCAAATTCTCTCCACCTACGCCGCCCTGCTCCACCTCATGGAAAAGCAGCCTGCACAAGCCACCCTGCTCAAAGAGATAAGACAACAGATTGACGGAGAAAAACGGAAAGCCTCCCACTCCATCAGCAGGCTGAACAAGCTCATGGATGAACTCGACCAACGCAACAATGTCTTTATGTACGTCATTCTGAACGGCCTCTTCTTCTGGGAACTGCGTCAAATCATGCGCATTGAAGCCTGGAAAGAGCAATATGCCGCTGAACTGCCCGGGTGGCTCGATGCCATCGGACAAATGGATGCGCTCAACTCACTGGCAACATTTGCCTATAATCATCCGGACTATATTTACCCAAAGATAGTTCAAGCGGAAAGAAAGGGAAAAGGAAACCTAAATAAAGAAGAAGAAAGCAATTCTGAAACGGAAGCACCCATCAATGCCCCTTCCTCCTTCCGTCTCCGTGCCGAAGCCCTGGGCCATCCGCTGATGAACCGTGACCGCTGTGTCCGCAATGACATCGACATGGTGAAACGACCGTTTTTCATCATCGTCACCGGCGCCAACATGGCAGGGAAAAGCACCTATCTGCGTACGGTGGGCATCAATTACCTCCTTGCCTGCATCGGCGCCCCCGTCTGTGCCCGCCAAATGGAAATATGCCCGGCCCGGCTCATCACTAGCCTGCGTACCTCGGATTCACTGAACGACAACGAGTCCTACTTCTTTGCCGAACTCAAACGTCTGAAACTCATCATAGACAAGCTGCAGGCTGGTGAGGAGCTTTTCATCATCCTCGACGAAATTCTGAAAGGTACCAACTCCATGGACAAGCAGAAAGGATCCTTTTCCCTTATCAAGCAATTCATGACTTTGCAGGCCAATGGCATCATTGCCACCCACGACCTGCTGCTGGGAACACTCATCGACCTCTTCCCCGATGACATCCGCAACTATCGCTTCGAAGCAGACATTACAGACAATGAACTGACCTTCTCCTACCGCTTGCGCCCAGGCATCGCCCAGAATATGAACGCCTGCTTCCTGATGAAAAAAATGGGGATTGCCGTTGCCGACTAATCCCCACCACAGTTAAAGTCAAGTCTAACTCTTTGACTGATTATGCTGTTTTACATTTCTCCAGGAAAGTAGATACTGCAACCGCATCGCTACCCGTATAATAGCGTACGGAAGTTACCGGAGTATACGTGTAAGGCACAAACTGATACAACTGTACAGCCGCAAATTTATTGTCCTGCGAAATCATGACATCCATGCGCACATTTCCACTGCCGCTACTTTTTATTTCAGTCTCGCCATTCAGCTGTTCATTCTCAATCATATCTGTAAGTTTGCCCAAATATTTCAAATCGAAGAAAACACTGCGTTCCTTGGTCACACTGCCCGTCGGCAAATAGACCACTTCCTTCGATTTCCAAAACAGACGGAACACGCCAAGCAAGACGAATGCCGTACCCAGCACCATCAAAGCCATGCTGAGAGTGGAAGATTTATCACTCATCTCAAAAATGGATGCAAAAATAAAAACACCGACCAGCAGCATAGCTACTGAAAAGATAAGTCCTGAAACACTGGTACGCTTTACAATATCGGGATGTGAAGACGCAAAAAGAGTTGCGTCAATAGTTTGAGTTGCCATAATTATAATATGTTTTAATGAATTTATTAGAAATAGAAAATACAGTATTTCCCTGCAAAAACACATAGTCTGACCATACACAAGGGAAAAAGGAAAATTCAATAAAACACTAAATGAGAATACGCCTTAGTGTGAAAATGTAATATTCGCACACCGGCTGGCAACGATAATAGGCAGTGGCATCATAGAGTTTCTCACGATGCAGAGACAAAACAGCCGCTCGCTGGGCCAGTTTGTCAATCCAGTCCTTTAAAGAAAATATATATTCCGTGGTAGAAATACGCTGTATACGGGAGTACGTCAGCGAATGTAATTGTCCACCCATGCCCGCCAGCTCTGCATCCGGCAGATAAGGCAATTGAGGCATCGCAATATAGGCATCAGTCTGCTCATGTACGGCAATAGTATTCTCACTCACAACATTCCCACCACTCGCCGCTTTATTGGCAAATGTATCGCTTACAGTCTGCCATAAAGCCAATGCAAGCACCATGAATCCTATGAATCTTAAGAATTTAGCCATATCTATGTGCAAATATAACAGTTTCTTTCAGGAATTTGTTTAATGCACACATCTTTTAATGTTTCTTGGATGATTTATAGGAAATAAAAAGCCGCTCCAAACAAATTGGAACGGCTTCTATATATAAAAAGAATAGTTGAATTATTCAGCTTTAGCTTCCTCAGCAGCAGGAGCTTCTGCAACTGGTGCAGCAGTTTCTGCAGCAGGAGTAGCTTCAGTAGCAGCAGCTTTCTTTGAACGGCGGGTACGAGTAGCCTTCTTGGCAACCTTTTCCTTAGCCATGTTTTCGTTGTAGTCAACGAGTTCAATGAAGCACATTTCAGCGTTGTCACCCAAACGGTTACCAGTCTTGATAATACGAGTGTAACCACCCGGACGATCAGCAATCTTCACAGAGATTTCTTTAAACAATTCAGTTACAGCATACTTGTCTTGCAAATTGCTAAATACAACACGACGGGAATTAGTCGTATCGTCTTTAGCCTTTGTAATCAAAGGCTCAACAAACTTCTTCAAAGCTTTAGCCTTTGCAACGGTCGTAGTGATTCTTTTGTGCTTAATCAAAGAACACGCCATATTAGCCAACATAGCGTTTCTATGAGAGGCAGTACGACCCAAATGGTTGAATTTCTTATTATGTCTCATTTTTTATTCTTTATCTAATTTATATTTAGAAATATCAGTTCCAAACGACAGATTCAGACTTTCCAGCAAATCATCAAGCTCGGTAAGCGATTTCTTTCCGAAGTTTCTGAATTTCAGCAAATCCGTCTTGTTGAATTGTACCAAGTCACCAAGAGTCTCTACATCTGCAGCCTTCAGACAGTTGAGGGCACGTACAGAGAGATCCATATCAACGAGCTTGGTCTTCAGCAACTGACGCATGTGCAATACTTCTTCATCAAACTCTTCATTGCCGTCAACATCATTTGTTTCCAGCGTGATCTTCTCGTCAGAGAAAAGCATGAAGTGATAAATCAGAATCTTTGCAGCTTCTTTCAGGGCTTCTTTCGGATGAATGGAACCGTCGGTAGTAATCTCAAGTACCAGTTTCTCGTAGTCGGTCTTCTGCTCTACACGGAAGTTCTCTACCTGATACTTCACATTACGTATCGGAGTATAAATAGAATCGATAGGAATTACGTTCACATCGGTGCAATATTCGCGGTTTTCGTCAGCAGGAACATAACCACGACCTTTGTTGATCGTAATATCTATCTGCATAGTCGACTTTGAATCTAAATGACAAATAACTAATTCAGGATTTAACACTTCAAATCCAGTCAAATACTTACCTATGTCACCTGCTTTAAATTCACTTGAATTCTCGACTGTAATACTTACTTTCTCACTCTCGAATTCTTCAACTACTTGCTTGAATCTCACTTGTTTCAGATTCAAGATAATGTTAGTAACATCCTCTTTTGCCCCCGGAACACTGGAAAATTCATGCTCAACACCGTCTATCTTGATAGTAGTGATAGCAAAACCTTCCAATGAAGAAAGCAGGATGCGGCGCAGTGCATTACCCACGGTAATACCGAAACCGGGCTCCAACGGACGAAATTCGAATTTTCCGAATCTAGAGTCCGCTTCCAACATTAATACTTTATCAGGTTTTTGAAATGCTAATATCGCCATGAAATTAATTATTATTTAGAATACAATTCTACGATCAAATGCTCTTTAATGTTTTCAGGAATGTCTGCTCTTTCAGGTACATGCAGCAATTTGCCTACCTTAGAGTTATCATCCCATTCCAACCAAGGATATTTGCTATGGTTAAAGCCAGCCAGTGAATTAGCGATAACTTCCAATGATTTGGATCTTTCACGAACACCGATCACCTGACCCGGTTTCACTGCATAAGAAGGAATATTCACAACCTCACCGTCTACAGTAATGTGCTTGTGGCTCACCAACTGACGAGCAGCTGCGCGAGTAGGAGCAATACCCAAACGGAATACGATATTGTCAAGGCGACCTTCCAACAATTGGAGAAGGATTTCACCAGTAATACCTTTAGCAGTCTCAGCCTTCTCAAACAAGTTGCGGAATTGTTTTTCCAAAACGCCATAAGTATATTTGGCTTTCTGTTTCTCACGAAGTTGAACACCGTATTCAGAAGTCTTTCTCTTTCTGGAATTACCGTGCTGTCCGGGAGGATAGTTCTTCTTTGACAATACTTTATCTGCTCCAAAGATACCTTCACCGAATTTACGGGCTATTCTTGATTTTGGTCCAGTATATCTAGCCATTTCTTTTAAATATTTAATTGTTTATTCATGAACTTGGGTTTGTTGCAGCCGCGATTGCAGAGAGAAAGTTTACAATCCAATAACAAAATCAAGTCTCACTTCTATTAAAGGTAAATTTTAAACTCTACGTCTTTTCGGAGGACGACAACCGTTGTGCGGAAGCGGAGTTACGTCAATGATTTCAGTAACCTCGATACCTGCACCGTGGATAGTTCTAATAGCAGACTCACGTCCGTTACCCGGGCCCTTCACATATGCTTTTACCTTTCTCAAGCCAAGATCGTATGCTATCTTAGCACAATCTTGAGCAGCCATCTGTGCTGCGTAGGGAGTGTTCTTCTTTGAACCTCTAAAACCCATCTTTCCGGCAGAAGACCAAGAAATGATCTGACCTTCGCTATTTGCCAGAGAAACAATAATGTTGTTAAAAGATGAATGAACATGCAACTGTCCATTAGCATCAACCTTCACATTTCTCTTTTTTGCTGCAACTGTTTTTTTTGCCATATCAACAATTATTATTTAGTAGCTTTTTTCTTATTAGCAACGGTTTTCTTTCTACCCTTACGAGTACGGGCATTGTTCTTTGTGCTCTGACCTCTTACTGGAAGACCAATACGATGACGAACACCACGATAGCAACCGATATCCATTAAACGCTTAATGTTCAATTGAACTTCAGAACGAAGATCACCTTCAACCTTATACTCTGCACCAATGATCTCACGAATCTTGGCAGCCTGATCATCCGTCCAGTCTTTTACTTTCAGGTCTCTGTCAACACCTGCTTTATCCAAAATTTTTGCTGAACTACTACGACCTATACCATATACATAGGTCAACGCAACTTCACCTCTCTTGTTTTGAGGCAAATCGACACCAACTATTCTTATAGCCATATACTAAATTATTTTTTTTGCAAAAATAATAATATTATCCTTGACGTTGTTTATACTTAGGATCAGCTTCACCAGTGCCGACTGCTATCGTATGTTCAAAATGAGCTGCACACTTGCGGTCTTTTGTCCTCACCGTCCAGCCATCACGCTCCATGAGTATTTGTCGGTTACCTAAAGTTATCATCGGTTCAATGGCAATGCACAAGCCTTTCTTCAGCATTGTCCCATAACCACGCTTTCCGTAATTGGGAACCTGAGGATCTTCATGCATTTCCTTGCCTATTCCGTGACCCACAAACTCACGCACCACACCATAAGAATTAGATTCGCAGTGCTGCTGTATCGCATAACCGATATCACCCAACCGCTTGCCGTGAACGGCATTCTGTATCCCTATGTACAATGCTTCTTTAGTAACCTTCAGTAATTTGCGGACTTCTTCGTCAACTTCACCTACACAAAACGTATAGGCTGAGTCGCCACAAAAGCCATTCATGTAAGTACCACAATCAACAGACACGATATCACCATCTTTCAGTACCACATCATCTCCCGGAATACCATGTACCACCTGGTCATTTACAGATGTGCAAATAGAAGCTGGAAACGGATCGCCATATTGATTAGGAAAACCTTTAAAGGTTGGAACAGCACCATTGTCTCTGATGAACTCTTCCGCCACCCTATCCAGCTCTTTTGTTGTCACTCCGGGCTTTATAACCTTAGCTATCTCAGCCAACGTCTTTCCAACAAGCAAATTACTCTTGCGGAGCAGCTCTATTTCATCTTCTGTTTTAAGAAATATCATTCTTCAAAAAAGATTAATATGCAGCTACATTACCACTGCGGCCTTTAATACGTCCGGATTTCAGCAAACCGTCATAGTGTCTCATCAACAAATGACTTTCTACCTGCTGGAGAGTATCAAGCACCACACCCACAAGGATTAACAAAGATGTACCGCCAAAGAATTGAGCAAACTCAGCTTTCACACCGAATATACCGGCAAACGCAGGCATAATGGCAACCAAGGCCAAGAAGAAAGAACCAGGCAAAGTAATACGCGACATAATCACGTCAATATACTCAGCAGTTTGCTTTCCTGGCTTGATACCCGGAATAAAACCATTGTTTCTCTTCATATCTTCAGCCATCTGAGTCGGGTTAATAGTAATTGCAGTATAGAAATACGTAAACAATATAATCAACACTGCAAAAATCAAATTATACCAAAAGCTTGTATGATCAGTCAATGCACGTACGAAACCACTTGCATCATTTACATTTGAGAACCCAACAAGAGTGATAGGAATAAACATGATAGCCTGAGCAAAAATGATAGGCATCACGTTAGCAGCATTCACCTTCAAAGGAATATACTGTCTAGCACCGCCATATTGCTTGTTACCCACGATCTTCTTCGCATATTGTACAGGAATCTTTCTAGTTCCCTGCACCAAAAGAATAGCGAATGCAATAACAACCAGCAGAACAACAAGCTCAATCAAGAACATTACCAGACCACCAGTCTTGTCCGTCATACGGGAAATCAATTCCTGGAATAAGGACTGTGGCAGACGGGCGATGATACCAATCATGATAATCAGCGAAATACCATTACCGATACCCTTATCCGTAATTCTCTCACCAAGCCACAAAATAAACATACTTCCAGCCGCTAAAATAATGGTAGAAGTAAACATAAACAGAGTCCAATCTAATGAAGCATTTAAAGAAGGACCAGCCTGCATCTTAAGATTGAGCAAATAAGAAGGAGCCTGAACCAAAAGAATAAGAATCGTCAGATAACGAGTATATTGATTCATTTTTCTTCTACCACTCTCACCTTCGCGCTGCAATTTCTGGAAATACGGAACCGCAATACCCAGCAACTGAATCACAATGGAGGCAGAGATGTACGGCATGATACCCAATGCAAAAATAGAGGCATTGGAAAATGCTCCTCCGGAAAACATATTTAACAAGGCTAAAAGACCTTCGCTTGTCTGTTGATGCAATTGTGTCAGCATTGACGGATTGATACCCGGCAAAACGACATACGAACCAAAACGGTAGATTGCCACAAACAATATGGTAATGAGGATCCGTTGTCTCAGATCCTCAATTTTCCATATATTCTTTAATGTTTCAATAGCTGTCAAAGTTCCGTTACCTAATACTTTTACCAACTGGCTTGCAGAAATGAAACCAGCAGCAATGAAGTCACTGATACCTACAGTCTGCAAGTTCTTTGCTTCAGCCAATTTCTGAATTGTATCCAAGTTGATAGCCTTATACTCTACACGATTGATATTTTTAAAGCCAAACTTAGGTACACGACGTTGAAGAGGCATCTGACCACCTTCAAAACCGATTTTCTTAGAGTATCCAGATCTTGATTTAGCTCCTTTATGACCTCTAGTAGAAGTACCTCCCAAGCCAGAACCCGGACCACGTCCAATTCTCTTTCTTGTTTTAGTAGATCCCTCTGCAGGTTTTAAATTACTTAAGTTCATATTGTAATTCGTTTTATATTCAACAAATAATTACTTAACAATGGTAACCAAGTGTTTAACCTTATCCACCTAACTCCTCTGTTCTGGGCAACCATACGAGCATCGCGCATTTCACTCAATGCCAAGATAGTAGCCTTTACCAAGTTGTGCGGGTTGGAAGAACCTTTTGACTTAGCCAAAACGTCTGTTACACCAACACTTTCCAATACGGCACGCATTGCACCGCCAGCAACAACACCAGTACCGTGAGAAGCCGGTTTAATAAATACTTCAGCGCCACCGAACTTTGCAGACTGTTCGTGAGGAACTGTACCTTTCAGTACAGGCACTCTTGTCAGGTTTTTCTTTGCAGATTCAACACCTTTGGCAATAGCAGCGGTTACTTCACCAGCTTTACCAAGGCCCCAACCGATGATGCCTTCTTCGTTTCCTACTACCACAATAGCAGAGAAACTAAAAGTTCTACCACCTTTGGTTACTTTGGTTACACGATTAATAGCAACCAATCTGTCTTTCAGCTCTATATCGTTTGTAATCTTAACTCTATTATTAAGTCCTGCCATAATGATTAAAATTTAAGTCCACCGTTACGGGCAGCATCAGCCACCTCTTTTACTCTCCCATGATACAAGTAACCATTACGGTCGAAAACAACAGTAGTAATACCTGCTTCCTGAGCTTTTTTCGCAATCAGTTCACCTACTTTAGCAGCTTGTTCCTTCTTAGGCATTTTTTCAGTCATACCCAACGAAGAAGCGGCAGCCAATGTCTTACCGGACAAGTCATCGATAATCTGAACATAGATTTGCTTGTTACTTCTAAATACACTCATACGCGGGCATTCAGTAGTACCTGAAATTTTGTTGCGTACTCTATATTTGATCTTAATTCGTCTTTCTATTTTTGTTGTCATAATAATATCAATTTAAATGATTATTTAGCACCAGCTGATTTACCAGACTTTCTACGAATTTCTTCGCCAACAAACTTAATACCCTTACCCTTATACGGTTCAGGCTTACGGAAAGAACGTATTTTAGAGCAAACTTGACCAAGTAACTGCTTGTCGCAAGATTCCAATATAATCAAAGGATTCTTGTTTCTTTCAGACTTAGTCTCAACTTTAACTTCAGGAGGCAACTGTATAAAGATACTGTGAGTATAACCTAAAGCCAGTTCAATGATATTTCCCTGGTTAGAGGCACGGTAACCTACACCGACAAGTTCCAATTCTTTCTTATATCCTTCTGATACACCAACAACCATGTTGTGCACCAATGAACGGTATAATCCATGGAATGCATGCTTTTGCTTGGGGTTATCCAGCATTGCATTTTCATTCTCAGCCAAAACAACATGACCGTCTTCGATGGTAACATTGATAGCAGGATTTACATATTGGCTCATTTCGCCTTTGGGTCCCTTAACGGTAACCACGTCATCTTTCAGAGTAACTGTTACTCCAGCGGGAATACTAATGGGTAATTTTCCTATTCTTGACATTGCTAATTCCTCCTATTAATATACATAACACAAAACTCCCGGAGAAGAGATTCTCTCCAGCTTCTTGATTGCGTTAACCTTGTTTACCGGATCATACTTCAAGGCAACTTTGATTGTACCTTGAGGACCATCTTCTACAAACTTATAATTAAGAATGTAGCCCTTTTCAAAAAGAATCTTAGTGATTTCTTTTTTCAAATTAGAAGCCGGAACTTCCACAACTCTGTGCTTCGCTTGAATAGCGTTCCGCAACCTCGTCAAATAATCTGCTATTGGATCAGTCATATAAAAAATAAATTAAATTAATCAGGCCTACCCTGACAATATTTAAAAACAATAATTACCAGCTTGCTTTCTTTACACCGGGAATAAGACCGTTAGAAGCCATCTCACGGAACTGGATTCTGGAGATGCCAAACTGACGGATATATCCTTTGGGACGACCTGTCAGCTTGCAACGGTTGTGCATGCGAATCGGGTTAGAATTTTTAGGCAAATCCTGCAATTTCTGTGCAGCTTCAAAAGCTTCAGCAGGATCACCGGTTCTAACGATTTGCTTCAACGCAGCTCTTTTCTCGGCATATCTGGCTACTAATTTAGCACGCTTTACTTCGCGTGCTTTCATTGATTCCTTTGCCATATTATCAATCTTTTTTAGCGTTTTTAAACGGTAAACCGAATTCTTTCAACAAGGCATACCCTTCTTCATCTGTTTGCGCAGAGGTTACAAAGGTAATATTCATTCCGAGAATTCTAGTAATACTATCGATATTAATTTCAGGGAAAATGATTTGTTCCTGAATACCAAGGGTATAGTTACCCTTACCATCGAACTTACTTTCAATACCCTTGAAGTCGCGGATACGAGGCAGAGCTACACGAACCAACTTTTCAAGGAATTCGTACATTCTCTCACGACGCAGAGTTACCATAACGCCAATCGGCATTTTCTTACGCAACTTAAAGTTTGCAATATCCTTACGAGAAATGGTTGCCACGGCTTTCTGGCCAGTGATAGTAGTCATTTCATTAATTGCCACTTCAATAATCTTCTTGTCGGCAACAGCCATACCCAGACCCTGATTGATAACAATCTTCTTAAGTACGGGTATCTGCATAGAAGAAGAATACTGGAACTGTGATTTCAATGCAGGCGCAATACGCTCTGCATATTCTTTCTTAAGGCTAGCAGTATTACTCATTACTTAATCTCCTCTCCTGATTTTTTAGAATAACGCACTAAAGTGCCTTCAGCACTTACTTTTCTACCAACACGCGTTGCTTTGCCAGTCTTTGGATCAACGGGGTTCAAGTTTGACAAGTGGATAGAAGCTTCTTGCTTCACAATACCACCTTGCGGGTTCTTAGCATTCGGTTTTGTGCTCTTAGACACCATGTTGATACCTTCAACGATTGCGCGGTTTTTATCAACAAGAACCTTCAATACACGACCAGTCTTACCCTTGTCTTCACCGGAGTTTACATAAACTGTATCGCCTTTTTTAATATGTAATTTACTCATTACTCAAATCTTTTACAATATTAAAGTACTTCAGGAGCGAGTGACACAACTTTCATGTTAGTAGCACGAAGTTCACGAGCTACCGGACCGAAAATACGACTACCTCTAATTTCACCTGCATTGTTCAACAACACGCAAGCATTATCATCAAAACGTATGTAAGAGCCATCAGCACGACGGATTTCTTTCTTAGTACGTACGATCAAAGCTTTAGACACTGCACCTTTTTTAATATCACTTGAAGGGATAACGCTCTTAACAGAAACGACAATCACGTCCCCTACTGAAGCATAGCGACGACCTGTACCACCCAAAACGCGGATACAGAGAGCCTCTTTTGCCCCACTATTATCACATACTGTAAGTCTGGATTCTACTTGTATCATAATTACTTAGCTCTTTCAATTATTTCTACCAATCTCCATCTCTTAGTCTTGCTCAAAGGACGAGTTTCCATGATGTGTACAGTATCGCCGATATTGCACTCATTCTTTTCATCATGAGCATGGTACTTCTTCGTCTTGCTAACGAACTTACCATATATGGGGTGTTTCTCCTTAAACTTAGCTGCTACTGTAATGGTCTTATCCATCTTGTTGCTCAGCACAACCCCAGTTCTTTCTTTTCTTAAATTTCTTGCTTCCATCAAGCTCATCATTTATTGTTAAGTTCTCTTTGGCGTAATTCAGTCTTCATACGCGCAATAGTCCTGCGTAATTGTTTGATCTGAGCAGGATTATCCAAAGGAGAAATAGAATGATTTAAAATCACTTGGTTGTAATTAGCTACTTCTGCTTCAACTCTTTCTACCAAGTCACTGGTAGGCATCTCTTTAATTTCTGCTGTTTTCATACTTCTTACGCATTTTGATTTTGAATATCATAATCACGTCTAACCACAAACTTAGTTGTGATAGGAAGCTTCTGTGCAGCCAAGCGCAAAGCTTCTTTAGCGATTTCATAAGATACTCCTTCGGCTTCGATAATAATTCTACCCGGTGTAACAGGCGCTACGAATCCTTCCGGCGCACCCTTACCCTTACCCATACGCACATCAGCAGGCTTTCTGGTGATAGGTTTGTCGGGGAAAATACGAATCCAAATCTGTCCTTGACGTTGCATATATCTTGTCACTGCAATACGCGCAGCTTCAATCTGACGGCCTGTAATCCATTTCGTTTCCAAGGCCTTAATACCAAAAGATCCGAAAGCCAACTGGTTTCCTCTTTGGGCATTACCCTTTTGACGGCCTTTTTGTTGTCTTCTGAATTTTGTTTTTTTCGGTTGTAACATAATTCCTAAAAATCAAATTCGTTAGCGATTATTTTTCTTTCTTTTGAAGTTCTTTCCGCCATTGTTTCCGCTATTGCTTCCACGACCACTTTCCTTGCTTTGCGTAAAGTTCGGAGCCAACTCCTTCTTACCATAAACTTCACCTCTACAAATCCAAACTTTAATGCCGAGAAGACCAACCTTAGTCAATGCTTCTGCATGACAATAGTCGATATCTGCTCTGAAAGTGTGCAACGGAGTTCTTCCTTCCTTATACATTTCAGAACGGGCCATTTCTGCACCATTCAAACGTCCTGAAATCTGAATCTTGATACCTTCCGCACCCATACGCATTGTATTGGCAATAGCCATCTTGATGGCACGACGGTAGGCTATTTTGCCTTCAACCTGACGGGCAATGTTGTTAGCCACGATAACAGCATCCAACTCTGGTCTCTTAACTTCGAAGATATTAATCTGAATATCCTTATCAGTAACCTTCTTCAACTCCTCTTTCAACTTGTCAACTTCTTGGCCACCTTTGCCGATAATGATACCCGGACGTGCAGTACAAACGGTAATAGTCACGAGTTTCAGTGTACGTTCAATTACAATTCTTGACACACTAGCCTTTGCCAGACGAGCGTTCAAATATTTACGAATCTTGCTATCTTCCAGCAGAGAATCGCCGTAATTCTTTCCACCATACCAATTGGAATCCCATCCTCTGATAATTCCTAAACGGTTGCTTATTGGATTAACTTTTTGTCCCATTTACCTTAATTTTGATCTTCGTAGTGCTCTGTTCACCTCCATCCCGCGAATCATGTCAGCCACGAGACGCATTTTACGGGGGGAAGTAGGAACATTTTGCAATTTCGCAAAATACATGGTCTTAAGGGCTTCTTTTCTTTTTTCAGCCGATATTTTTTTTCTTGCTCCCATTATATTATTACTTTATTATTTCAGATAAATCCTGTTTTATTTTTTCTTGTTACCAGCGTGTCCTCTGAAAGTACGAGTTGGAGCAAATTCGCCCAACTTGTGTCCTACCATATTTTCGGTAACATAAACAGGAATAAATTTATTTCCGTTGTGAACTGCAACAGTATGGCCTACGAAATCAGGCGAAATCATTGAAGCTCTGGCCCAGGTCTTAACTACCACTTTCTTGCCCGATTCATTCATGGCAAGCACTTTCTTCTCAAGCTTAACGTTAATATACGGACCTTTTTTTAATGAACGACTCATAATTTACTCAATTAATCAGATTACTTCTTTCTTCTCTCAATAATATACTTAGACGATTGTTTCTTCGGAGCTCTTGTCTTAAGACCCTTAGCGTACAATCCCTTACGAGATCTCGGGTGTCCTCCTGAAGCACGTCCTTCACCACCACCCATCGGGTGATCAACCGGGTTCATAACAACACCACGGTTACGCGGACGACGTCCTAACCAACGAGAACGTCCAGCTTTACCTGAACTTTCCAATCCATGATCTGAGTTACCTACACTACCAATAGTAGCCTTACAAGTACTGAGGATCTGACGAACCTCACCTGAAGGCAACTTGATAACGCAGTACTTACCTTCTCTAGAAGTCAACTGAGCGAAGTTACCAGCCGAGCGAACCAAGGCAGCGCCTTGTCCCGGACGTAATTCGATGTTGTGAATTACAGTACCGACCGGAATATTCTGAAGCGGAAGTGCGTTTCCGATTTCCGGAGCGGCAGTCTCACCTGACATCAAAGTCGTACCAACTTGCAATCCATTGGGAGCAATAATATATCTTTTTTCTCCATCTGCATAAAACAACAAAGCGATACGAGCCGAACGATTCGGATCGTATTCAATTGTTTTAACCACTGCAGGCACACCGTCTTTATTTCTCTTGAAATCTACGATACGAATAATCTTCTTACTACCGCCACCGATGTAGCGCATAGTCATCTTACCTTCGTTGTTACGACCACCTGAAGATTTCTTACCAAATACAAGAGACTTTTCTGGTACCCGTGCAGTAATCTCTTCGTAAGTACCAATAATTTTATGTCTTTGCCCCGGTGTTGTGGGCTTAAATTTACGTACTGCCATTTTTATTAAATATTGCTATAAAAATCAATAGTATCTCCGCGGCTCTTGTTTTTGCCGGCATACTTCATTGTATTCACATCAACTACTGTAACGTTGTAAAGGGCTTCAACTTCCTTCTTAATTTCCAGTTTATTAGCTTCAGGACGCACGATAAAGCCGAAACGATTATTCGTCTTATCAGTAATTGCAGTCATCTTCTCTGTCACTAACGGTTTAATAATAATTCCCATTATTTAAGCCTCCTTTTTACATTAAGATATTGTCGATAGCAGAAAGTGCACTTTCAGCAAACACAACGACCCCAGCGTCCAATACTCTGTAAGTATTTAACCCTGAGATAGTCTGCACATTAGCACCCTTCACATTACGAGCCGACAAATATACGTTTTTATTTGCTTCTGGTAAAATCACAAGCAGCTTTTTGTCAGAAACTTTAAGATTTTTTGTCATTGCAACAAAATCTTTAGTCTTCGGAGCTTCAAAAGAGAAGTCTTCTACTACTACAACTGCGTTGTTCTGAGCCTTGTATGACAAAGCTGACTTACGAGCCAGAGCCTTTACTTTTTTGTTTAATTTGAAGTAGTAATCTCTCGGTTTCGGACCGAATACGCGTCCACCACCAACAAGTACCGGTGAGTTCATGTCACCACGACGTGCACCACCACCACCTTTCTGGCGACCGATTTTACGAGTAGAACCACTGATTTCGCTTCTTTCCTTTGACTTGTGTGTACCCTGACGCTGGTTAGCCATAAACTGTTTAACATCCAAGTAGATAGCGTGGTCGTTGGGCTCAATTCCGAAGATAGACTCGTTTAACGTAATCTTTCTCCCAGTGTCTTCACCTTTAATGTTATATACGTTAACTTCCATTATTTCTCAATTATTACGATTGAACCTTTGCAACCAGGAACAGATCCCTTAATCAAAAGAAGATTGTGCTCCGCGATTACCTTTAATACCTGCAGGTTTTGAACAGTTACTCTGTCGCCACCAAGCTGTCCGCCCATGCGCATTCCTTTGAATACTTTTGCAGGGTAAGAACAAGCACCGATAGAACCCGGCTTACGAGCGCGGTTGTGCTGACCGTGAGTAGTCTGGCCTACACCCCCAAAACCATGGCGTTTTACTACACCCTGGAAACCTTTACCCTTAGAAGTACCTACAACGTCAACAAAAGTTGCGTCATTGAACAGTTCTACGGTAACAGTGTCACCCAGATTCAACTCTGTTTCAAATTCTTTGAACTCAGCCAAGTGTTTCTTGGGAGTTACTCCAGCTTTCTTAAAGTGGCCCATCAAAGGCTTTGTAGTGTGCTTCTCCTTCTTGTCCTGGAAGCCCAGCTGAACAGCTTCATAACCGTCCTTTTCTACAGTTTTCACTTGAGTAACAACACAAGGACCTGCTTCGATAACAGTGCATGGTACATTCTTACCCTCGGCACTGAAAACGGATGTCATTCCGATTTTTTTTCCTAAT